>WLWF01001652.1_pt1 | contig 17588 bp, 4 predicted proteins | sample 6718331 | NCBI WGS metagenome assembly WLWF01 (sample SAMN12718692, study PRJNA515312) | sponge metagenome | isolation source: marine sponge | host: Mycale hentscheli | place: New Zealand: South Island, Marlborough, Capsize Point | collected 2003-05-01
CACCACCGCCTCCACCTCCTCCTCCGCCCGCTCCTCCACCGCCTCCTCCGCCACCTCCTCCACCTCCACCTCCGCCCGGTCCTCCACCTCCACCTCCGCCACCTCCGCCGCCTCCGCCCGGTCCTCCACCTCCACCTCCACCTCCGCCACCTCCGCCCGGTCCACCTCCGCCACCACCGCCACCACCTCCGCCACCCGGCCCTCCGCCGCCGCCACCACCAGGTTCAGGAGGTCCAGATGATCCACCTTGCCCTATTAGGCTATATGGTTGTGTTATCCCAAGCAGCTATAGAGAAACAACTAACAGCAAAAGAGGTAGGCTGTATTGGAAGGATGCAAACATAGGAGCATTTACTCATATTATTATTGAGGCGTCTTATGACAATAGCGAATATGAAAGAATAAAAGCTTTTGGAGTTTTGAATGAGGGTTTTGTTTTAATTGAGATATATCCTCAATATAGTATTCAAAAATATAGAATTTCTTTAGAAGATAGATACAATAGACCCTATGCTACATCCGAAATATCGTGTGTATCAAATACTGTAAGCTTTGAGCATGGGCCGATATGTGGTACTAAACCTCCTTGGGAGGATGATCCAGAAGAGAGAGATAAAGATGCTGCTGCTCCGCCTCCTCCTCCGCCTCCTCCTCCTCCGCCTCCAGGAAATGCAGATACAGACACTGATAATGATCCTTTAAATCCTGATGATGATCCTCCTCCACCAAGACCTAGACCAGCCAATACTCCAACAGCTACACAAACACCAACACATAGTCCTACAACTACGCCAACACTTACTCAAACGCCAACTATTACCCCAAGCCCAACACACACTCCTACTCACACCCCTACTAACACTCACACACCTACCCATACTCCAACACATACTCCTACAAACACACATACGCCAACACACACCCCTACTAATACTCATACGCCAAGTCAAACTCCAACCATAAGTCTCACTCAAAGCCTGAGTCCCACACACAGTCTTACTCCTTCAATTACTCAAAGTCAAACCCACACGCCTACTGTCACACCAACTAATACTCATACCCCCACACATACGCCAACACCAACCCATACTGCTACACCCACAAATACTCAAACTCCAACAATATCTTTTACTCCTTCTCAAACCTATACTCCTACCCCAACACCAACTAATGAGTGTTGTTTCTTTAACTGCGATTATACTATAGACAACTGGGTATTATCTAATGAAAATGCAGATGGTTATGTAGATACTACAGATGAGTTTGGCGATCCTACAACACCTTACTCTTTTATTCTGTATGGAGGAGACTCTGATAATCATGAAGGTCTTAAGGGTACTACTAAATTTGAAATAGAAATACCAGAAGCTACGCTAATATGTTTTAAGTGGGCATATAATACTTTAGACTCAGAAAGGCATGATAGAGCTGGTTATTATGTTAACAACGACTATGTTATTGTGTCTGATGCTCCAGAGAATAGAGATACTGGAGAATCTGACAAAGGCGAAGAAGTAGCTATTGTAGTTTTTGCTGGTAATAAGTTTGGCTTTTTTGTAGAGACAGATGATAATCGTTTTGGCAGGGGTGAACTCTATATAGAACAATTCGCTACTACTAAATGCACAACACACAAGTGCGAATTACCCACTACAGGAGGAGGAGGTCCGCCGCCTGGTCCTCCACCACCGCCGCCTCCAGGCCCCGGCCCAGGTCCCGGTCCAGGCCCCGGTCCAGGCCCCGGTCCAGGTCCAGGCCCCGGTCCCGGAGGAGCAGGGGGTCCAATAGGAGGAGAAGATGACACATTTACCGGTGAGTGCATATGTTTGCCCGAACCTCCTGAAGAAATATCAGTATCTGTTTCAGGTGCTTTTGGTGAACAATATTATGTTTTTGATATTGATGGGCTCAATGGAGGTCAGGTCTTTAATCCTCTTGACCCAAATCAAAAACTGTGTTTTCAGGCTGGTCATTATTATAAATTTGTTGATATTCCATCTAGTTATCCTATGGGTATTTTAGATGGTAACGGACAAATTTCTGATCCGAATAGTGAAGATTTTTGGGTTGTGGTCAACGGAGATAATAAAAGAAGACGCAGAACCACAGAAGGATGGCACGATTACTATTATCCTACAATGACAGTATATTTTGATCCTATTGCTATAGACCCAGAGGGAGATGTTCCTGCAAGTTTAATATCGTATCACTCCGCTAGAAGTAATTTTGCGAGTTTTATGGGAGGGCTACAAAGATTAGCCTATAGACCAAATATATGCGAGCCTACACCTACTCCTACTCACACCCCCACCATGACTCCAACTCCATCTCCAAGAGTTGACACAGTTCATTCTTTCTTGTCCCATGAAGTTTTCTCTCAAGCCCCTCAAGATAAAGCTGTAATATCACACAATATTATCGAGTCATTTTCTGCTAAAGAAGACCCAAGTAGCATTTCTTACTTTACTTTTGATATAGTAAGAAGCTTAGGAGATAATTACATATATTATAGCCGCAAGTCTATGGACCTGATAGCTGAGAGTAAAGATCAAAGATTTGCTGTTTCGCTTATGTCTCAAGATTTCGTTATGAATGAGGATTCTTCTATAAACAAGGTATTACACAGTCATAAAAGCACAGACGTAATAGCTAGTGAGCCAGTAGAAAAACAAATAGCATCATATGATTTAATAGATGTTTTCAGAGTAGATCCAATTGATAGTATAAATTCACAACATCATAATATAGAAGTATTTTGGTCTCAGTTTAGAGATATGATGCACACTACAGTATCTTCTTACGAGTCATTTGCTCATCCTAATCTGAAAGATAAAGTTATTAATTCTAACATAAGCATGTCTGTATTTAATTATCTTCCTCCTGATATTACTAGATCACATACTAGTACCGTAAATATAGACGCTCATATAAGTGAACGACAAGATGCTACAGCAAATATTAGTAATATTTTAATGGATATGTTTAATTATCGATATTTGAATCTTGCAGGAAACTCTGATCATATTACTATGATGAATAGTAATCTACATAATGTAGATACAATACTTGGATACAATTCAGAGATGACCCACCAAGGATTAAGCAACCTTGATGTTCTGCAAGGTAGAGTTAGTGATGCTGATGCCACAGAAGGTAGCTTATTTGTATTAGATATATTACGGAATGATCCTTATAAGCTAAATATTAGTGCTATTTTAATAGATGTTATGACAAGATCAAGCAATATTGAGGATGTTCATCAAATACTTGTTATACCAACTAGATATATAATTCCATAGGAGATATAATGGGCTGTATTTTTTTTGAAGGTTTTAATTATAGTGATTCTGATTACACTACTTTAGATCCAACTTATTGGTCTGGAGTAAGTGCAGATGCGTCTATATCTAAACCAGATTATGGTTCATATACATTTAAAAAAGGACGAACAAGTAGAGCTCATGTTATACCTGCTAGAGATGCTGAAGAAGATGATATTCTTAAGTCTTCTTCTTTAATGCTTTCAGGATTTCCTGCAATAAATCATAATGAATCTTATTATGGTCTTGGTTGTTTTATTAGTCAAATACAAACCAACGTTAGTGGAAATGGTAGCGTATCTCCTTATCGTGAAAAATTATTGTCATTTTACAATGGAACGAGCTTGATTTTTGACGTTAATACAACTTGGATGGCTAATTCTGGTATTGCAATAGAGGTGTCAGGAAATGGTAATGGCCATAGTGTTGAAATTCCTTTGTATTACGCTCCTGTTCCTGAAGGTAAATCTAATATTAAAGATAGTTATGACAATGATCTTTATCATTTACAAGAAAGAACATATACTATAACATCTGAAAATGACAGAAAAACTTGGAGACTATTTACTCCAGCTAGCGATATAAGAGATAATAAATCCAAAGTCACAGACTTATGTAACGTAACCGATCAAATTGAACATATAACCACATCCGCTATGTATTTAGAAATTTTTGGCAAAGCAAACGATAGTACGAATACGAATCCAGCTACCACCGGAACTATGCACATCAAAGTAGATGGCTCAGGGATTACTGCTAGTACAGGAATTAGTATTACTGGATTTAACAATTTTGATAGAGTTGAGTTTCATGGGACTCATCATCCTAGTGGAGAATGTGATGGAGACAGCCTGGGATATGGCTATTACTTATATGATGGTTTCCAAAATGAATATAGAATAATAGATGATTTATATATAGCTTCAGGAACAAGTTTATCAGAAGTTAATCTTGGAGCTTCTGTAAGAATATTTAGGTCAGAACCAAACGGAACAAGAAATAAACATTTGTGGGCTAGAAATCAAGATTTAAATATTGCCACAGAAATACTAAATTCTAATGATAATCAGACTTGGATAGGGGCTAACATAGATGGAGCTATTTGTATCAATGAATATGAGAACATAAACAATAGAAATGATGTGGTAGACGGAATTAAAATAACAAATATTGACCAATCAGATGATGGAGCCCGAACTTATAGTAATGTAATGGTTTCTGGAACAAGTAATCATCAAGGAGGACAAACAGGGCCTTTTGTTTCTTTAGGATTAGGACAAGAACGACTAAAAACGGCAAGCTCTACAAGATATAAACAGAATAATAGTTTTGTGTTTACTAATCCAACGACTAATACTAATTGGACTCTTACAGATATTCAAACTTTAAAAATGGGAGTTATCTTAGGTAATGTTACAGCAGATTGTGAGGATAATGGGGGATATATTATACAGGATGCTGGTTTGGATGCGGCAAACGGTATTTACTGTGATGAGTCTAGTGGAGGGTCGTCTATACAATCTAACTTTTTAAAGACTTATCGCAACACTAAAGATAATGGGTATTATATTTCATATGATAATACTGGAGATAGTAATGCTGGTTGGTATATACGTGATGGTTCCGACAACAAAATTTATAAGAACAATGTAGTAGCTGGAACCAAAGCTCCTATGCTTAATTGGTCATTATCAGATTATGGAGTCTATCCTCCTCCAAATGCAACGACCTCTTTGAATTTATCTGATTATAGCAATACTTCACCACAAAATTTAGACTACATACCTTAACAAATTGGCCAAAATAATATATATTCATATTAGCATTGGTGTATATATTAATATTATCGGACCACTATCAAAGACTAACTGGCTAGCACTATAGATATCTTAATTAGGAGAAGAGATGAGCAATCCAAACACTATATTTTTTGAAGGTTTCACTACAGATTTTACTACAGATTTTACTCAAGTAGGAGCAAACCTGGACCCAACATACTGGATTAAACCATCCGGAGTCGGTAGTGTTGATCAGCATCCTAGATTAGATCCTGCTGGCTGGTCCGATGGCTCAACTAATACAAAGTTTAATATGTATAAACTTTCTCCTCATGATGGTAGCGATACAGCTGGTAATAATAGAGTATATACAGGACAAGGTGTTATTGCATTAACAGGGTTTCCTGTGTCTTTGACCGGAGTTACAAATGATGATGGAAGAAAAATAAGAGGTATTGGAATAGGTTTTTATATAAATAAATTAGCTAGTGAGCCTAGTGGAATTAATCTTGCGGATAGTCATGCTCAAAGATTAATCAAGATTTACAATAGTGAGTTTGATGCTTATAGTGCTGATTTTGCTAATGCTAGTGGGGTTATAGAGATTGATGTAATTCATTCTACAGGCGCTCCTTCAGGATATTCTGATACTATTTCAGTTAATGATTCTAGAAATTTAAGTCTTAGAGTTCGTACACCAGTAGACGAAGACGGCTCAGCTTGGAATGAAAAATATTTTGATACTAATGTGTTAGGATCTACTTGGAATTACTTACAGCCTGCTGATGATAATGATTATACAAGAACAGATCAAAGAATTATATCTACTTTCACAGAAGCAGGGGATAAAGCGGCAGGTATTGCTACATTTGGTGGTGACGATTACTATAACGGACTTTTTGTAGAAATATCTATTTTACCTACTGGCAGCACTACTTCTACAGATTATGAAATGCAAATTAGACTTAATGGTATGAATTTGTACGAGAGAGGACAAACCCAAGCTGTTCAAACTCTTAGCGGCTTAAATGCTCAAGTTTTTCATAAAGGCGCTAGCGTGGACTTTTTTGATAGAATAGATTGGTATGGATCTAGAACAGGAATAGAAAACCATAATGACGTAGTTGATAATGATTTTACTTGGATTGACGATATTTACATTATTGCTAATACTGGCAGTCACCTCGCTAATCTTACTCATGCAGATAATTTCTTAGGTTCTAGTACCAAAGTGTTTGCTCTGTTCCCAGATAGTACTGGTATTAATCAGAGTGGATCTTGGAGACAATTTAGTGCTGATAGTGGATACAGCGATATTAGTACTATCGCACCAAATGATGTTCGTGATTATCTACAAGACGACGACGGAGACAACACGTATGTATATGCAGAAAAGAACAATAATGCTTTAATGTTTGACTTTGATAATATCACGATTGATTCTGCACTAAATATTAATAATTATATTATTGGAGGAATTAAGATTACTAATTCTTCTAGAGCAGTAAGCACAGGGGTTACTTTCCAAAATGTATTTACTCCTTCTGGCGACTTGCCTTTAGCTAACGATTCTGCGGTAACTGGTATTGGCGACATATTTGAAGTTAGCGGTACTGTTTACAAATACCAGAATCAGTATTTAATGGAGAATCCTATTACGGAAACAAAATGGACTCCTACAGAAATTAATGACGGTAATTTTGGCATCATAAAGAAAAGCTAATACAAGGAAGAATCAAGGATAAATATAATGTATGATGGAGTTTTTATTAACCCTCTATTTGACTACTCTAATCAAAGTCAGGTAGCAGGAAACGATATTCGTATACAGCATGATACAGGAGATACTCATGAGCACACAGATATTTTTTATGCTGGTAGCGGATTTAGAGAGATATGTCAAGTAGGTACTGATGAAGCTCCTTCTCCTCTTGTTAGTATTACTAAAAACTTTATTCAAAATGAGATAGGTATTACTACAGCTGTAGAAGATACTGTCAATATTGAAGGTTATATTATTGCTACTGGTGTTAGTACTGGGGCTGGACCATCAGTTTTTCTTGCTAAAGCTAGCGGATTAGAATCTCACTTATTATCTAATCCTATAGCAGCATTAGAAATTAAGTGTGGACCTGCGGGTAGTGAGAATGTTTTATATAAATTAGATTCTGCGAGGGCAACAGACTTAGCTCTAAATAAATCAGAAAATAATTGGACACAATATCTAACGTATAATGTGACTTTTGTAGGAATTAATAGTGGTCTGATAACAGGTGTGGGACAAGCTCCTGTGAGAAATACTATAGACAGTTGGAGTATTGAGCCTGTTAGTGATTTAGTTAATTTTGAACACATCACTATGAATGCTAAGATTAAAACTTCAAATGGTGCTGTAAGTAAAAATGTTCATGAATATAATTTCCCTAAATTTAAAGTTACACATACGGTTGCTGCCAATGGCATTAGAGATAACGGGACAGATCTTACAGGAGGAGAAAATGTAGAAAAAGCTTACGCACAAGCGTTAGAAAATGCTGGTAAATGGGTAAGTGGTAGATTAGACGCAGCAGAAAATCAAGATAGAAATAGAAGCGTTGCTCCTAGGGGGGATGAAGATCCTAATAGAAAATACGATTTTGTTAGGTCTGTCAATTTTGATATGAATACTGCATTGTATCAAGTTGTTGACAGTTGGACTAGTATGCCAAGTGGATCTTTATTTACAGAAGAGTATACTCTTGAGGTTAGCACTAATGAAAAGTACCAGAAAACCATAAGAGTAAATGGAAATATACAAGGAGCTATAGGAGCCAGCTCTACTTATATTGTAAATGGAACGCCTTTGACTCCTAGTGGAGATGTTGAGCTTGAAAAACTTGGAGGTAGTGAAGTAGCAGCAATAACTGGAACAGTATTGGTGCCTCATACAGGCAAGATTGATGGCTGGGAAAGTATAACCGCTTCTGGAACCAGTAGATTTGACAATGCCTCCCTAGCTTGGCATGGTTCTGCTAGTAATGGTGGGAATGCTAGTAATGGTGGGGGTATTAAAAATTTATTGTACTGGAGAGCTAGTACAGCTTTAAATTCATCTAGAGATGGAATTTACACTTCAGCCTTTGTTCCTGCAAGCTATAATAAATTTAGTACTACAAACAATCCTATCAATAGTAGAGAAAGTCTATTAAATCCTATTCCTATTAGTACTAGTGAAACATTTGATCCTAAAAAAGGATCTATATCTTACAGCTATGAGTTTAGTAACAAATTATCTGCTATATCTGGAGCTATATCAGAAAGTGTAACAGTTAACGATACTGGGCCTACAGATGTACTGGCAGAAGTTTTTGTTCTTGGTAGACAGTTAGGACCTGTTCTGCAAAATTTAGGAGCTAAAACTGCTACTACAAGAGATGTAAATATTGATTTGACTGTAATGCCGCCTACTGGATTCAATGGCTTTTTTATGACGCAAACAGACTGCCCTTTATATAAAGGTGGTAGTATTTATAATCTTGTGTCTGCAATGGTATCAGGCTTAAGACCTTTTGGGGCTAGAGATAACAGTGTATTTCCTGGGGGTTCTAGAGCCGCTTTAAGTAGAGGACAAGTGTTCGTTAGGCGAGATGATGAAAGTTGGAATCCTTCAGAAGGTAGATATAGTCGTTCAATTTCCTGGACCTATCAACAATGCACTACAGCAAATGACTGGGACGATATATGAGCTATGATGCTAATGGACCAAATTATTGCTTAAGTAACACAGAACACAGGATGCATGGCAAGATTATTGCTCAAACTATTTTTTTGGGTGCTAGCGTCATCGACTATAATTGTAATTTAGGATGGGGCACTCAACCTAGTACTTTAACTGTAAATCTAGTTAACGATAATGCTGCTCCATTAATAGATACATCGCCCGAAGATACTCCAGTAGGTTGTGGTGATGACCAACATGCTGATGCTAGTAACGAAAACACTAATCCTTATTATCAAGGACTAGAAGGCGAAATTTATATAAATAAAGATAATATATCTTGTGGTGTGCATGATCCTACAGCTAGAGTTAAAGCCAAAGTGTATTATCAGACTAATTTTCCTGGTGCTACACAAGGGAGGAATGCTGATGGAACTGAGTTCTCTTTACCTTACGATAGCGGAACATTACAGGTAGATCAGTATTGGTGGACTAAAAAAGATCCTGGTTTTTTAGGGGATGCAAATAATATCGAATTAAATGGAAATGTTGTACCGACACAGGTCAATAGGCTATACAGTATTCCCGAAACTGAAGAGAATGAAGGATCTCGCCAAACGAGCTTTTTAGATTTCTATAATAATAGAGGATATAATATTACTAATTCTCCAGTTTTTTTTAAGATGGGAGATTTTAGTTTTGGTGGATTTGTACAATCTTGGAAAAAGAACAAATCTAATAGCGGAGATATATATACTGTTGTTGTTAATAGTTCTCAAAGTATATTAAACACTTGCACAGTAATTCTAGACAAGTATGGAGGATCTATAGCTGGTAGTTTGGACAGTTTTGAGTGGTCTGCTCCTACTAATTATGTTGGTAATAAACTAAAATATAATACTACAGATAACTCTTACGGTAATTTGCCAAATGTTTTTAATGTTTATGGTTTCTTAGAGTCTTTTGGTGCTGATTACTTTGGGGGGTCTTCATACAAGCAGGAGTCGGGTTTTTTAGCTACAGATATACTTATGGGATTAAGAATACTTGCTGGAGCTGATGATCTAACATTAAGAGCTTCTACGGCAAATAATGACTTTGGTCCTAAAAATGCTTTTTCTCCTTTTGGTAGAATTATAGCCCCTACTGCTCATGATCCTATTACAGGAAATTTTGTAACCACAAACAAATGGGGACTAATCAAGCCCACGCCAGGAAATTGGACAGGTAATGATAGGTGTCAGTTTAGATTAGATTTATCAGAATTAACTTATGCTATTAGCGGAAGTGATAAAAGAATAAAAGCTGATTCTATGAGTATTAGTGAACTTATCGATCAAATTTGTGATGATCATGGATTAGATTGGACTACTAGTATGATCAATACTAGTGAAGGCTGGGTTATTAAGGTTATAGTAGTAACTAGAAGATTTGCTCCTTTAGTTAATGGTATTCAAAGTACTGTTAGTAAGCTGGTTTGTGATAATTTTCCTGTAGGTTCTTTTTCTTATGGTAAAGAAAAAAATGATGCTGCTAGTAGATCTTTAGTCATTGGTCCCAATCAGCAAAGATTATATCAAGCTAAAAGCACCAGACTTGCATACACACAAAGCAACTTTATTTATAGTCCTGGATCAAATGTTGCTGACGGTCAAGCTGGTGGTTTTTTTGTTGATTACTATACTTTAGGTAGAATTAAAATTCCTGGTATATCTACGGTAACTTGTACTACAAATACTGGAACGAGAGTCTCTGTTGATTCTTCTAAAACTTTTGGTTATGGCAAGATTAGATTTCCTGCTTTCTTCTCAACCAGAAATCCAGCATTAGACAATAGAGCTACTAGCTTAAAAAATGATGAAGCAGTTAAAGCTGAATTAGGACTAGCTTTTAATGACAGAGATAGCACTTTTGAAGACAGCGAAGTAAACCCTAATACTACAAAAATTAGAAGTGGTAATTATGGGACATCTACCTTTATAACTCATGGAGCTGATGCTAGATATGCATTAGATCCATGCTCTGGTATTGATGTAGAAACATTAGATATATCAGAAACCTCAAATATTGCAGAACAAACCAAAATTACAGCAAGAAGATTTTTCCCTTTATATAGGGACACTATCTGTCCTTTTTTTGGTTATTTATTAGAAAATAGATATCCTATAGAAGCTAGCAATAGCAATACAGATTTCAGAAGAATTAGACCGGTTTGGTATGATTTTTGGACGGGTCAAATTTGTATATTATTTCACAAAAGCGAACTACCTAAAACAAGAATTGGACTAAAAGGAAGATATAAAAACTATGAACTTGGTCGTGCTTCTAGTATAAACGTACCAAATGCTAATGTAGATTTTCAACCATTCAATTTCGATCCTAATGAAGAAACTTCTACACCTGCTGAGCCACAAGAAGAAGCAAGTCCGCTTTACGAGGCAGAGTGGTTTATGGTTACTGAATCAGAAATTAGGTCAGCTATGACGAGCTCTGATAGCTTTGCCTCATATACTTTGGGCAAAATATACAAAACAGATATATATATGATGATGCATAGTGCTTATGTGGCGAGATCTAAAGCAAAATTTATTGACGAAGGAAAGGGCAATGCAGAAGCCACAAGATTAGCACTAAAAGAAAATGATTGGACATGGGATTTTTTAAAAGAAAATCTTTGCAATCCAGAAGGTGCTGGTGATGTTGCAAATTTAACTAGTTCGACCTCTTTGTCTACTTTTCCTTCAGAAGCTAGAAAAGATTTAGATCTTGTAGCTAGTTTTATTAAAAATGTTGGTCAAGAATATTATGGTAAAAAATATATGGTTATGGCGCCATATTTGCAAAGCAGAACAGAAACAACACCTTACGACTTTAGGTTAACTAGTGATCTTGGGACTATTAATGTTTTTAAAGGCGGTGGAGAAATTAGACATAGTTATGTACCTTGTGGCAATGACGATGGAGCTTGGGAAGAATACGGCAATCAAATTGATGATAATATTATATGCGGAGATGAAAATTGGTCTGTTCTTTCTAATAGTAAAGGTCAAATTAATCCTATTTTGGGATACAATGCTACAGAGTCTTTTGATTATCAAAGATATGCTTTAGCAAACGCTACTGCTCTTAATGCTGCTAATGTTGCAAACTCTGACAGCACTACTGATGCTCATGATTTGCATCCTTATTTTAGTTATAGCGCCTGGGATGATGCTCAGGCTCTTAAAAGAGGAGAAGGTCTTGAACCACGTAAATTTTATTTTGAGAACTTATTATTGAGCGATTTATCTAGCAATGCTGGTAGTTTTGTGATAGTAGACTGTATGGCCAATAGCTCTTTGCAGAATAGTATCGATGCTGCAAATCCATTTACTCCTCCTCCTAAAGTTGATGGATTTGATGCTTTCGGAATAAATCATGGATCAATAAAAAGAAAACTTTATATAAACTGCAGTGTAAATCCTAAATTTAGTTTTCTAGATCCAGAAAAGATGCTAGATCCTAAAATGATTGTAGAAACTGTTGCTTTAAGACTTAATAATAGTAGCGAACAATTTCAAACAGATCCTTCTAATACGGTTTATGCAACTGTAGGTATGGAAGATCTTGCTATATATACTAGAGCTGGTGGTCGTCGTTCAGATAGAATTAGAATGTTAAAAGAATTTTTCCAGCCTTTCGTTGAACACTTTGGCAAGCTACAACACAATTCCAATCTTGCGACTAATTCTACAGCAGGAAATATTAGGATAGCACCTAAGTGCGCACATCCATTATTTGCTGGAATTCCAATTAAATCAAATATTTATTCCTATGGACCTTGGACTAATTATCCTGCGCTATCTCCTACTAGCGGAGTATTTTCTGCAGGAACAGAGACTTACATCGGAAACAGCAATATAGATTTTAGCGAATGTCACAACTTACGTTTACAATTACCAAATGATGAGCAAAAGCATAAATTAATAGACAACTGGATCGGAGACACTAAATTTGAAATAGTTCCAGATTTTGCTCCGTGGGAATTTGGAGGAATGAGAGGATTAGATGATAATGCAGTAAAGTACGTTAGCGGAAACGCAAACTATCAAACTAACATAGAAGTTGGAAGTCTAGATATCGTAGGCACACCTATATTTAATTTGGGAGGTTCTTTTGATAGAGATGCTACAAACGGATATATTAAAACAGTTGGAGGAAAAGAAACATATATTTTCACAGAAGTTAAGAGTAATTTTTCTTTTATACCTCCTATCTTAACAAAAATACAACAGTATATGGAGTTAGAAAGTCCTAATTATACACAAGGAACTATAAGCTATTCAGTTGCAGATGTATCTATTATAGACCAAAATGGAAATAGAATACGTCACGATTCTTATACTCAAGCTCCTATACTAACGAATATTATGACGAGTATGGGTCAAAACGGAATTAGTACAAAATATTCTTTTAGAACATATACCAGAAAATTAAGTTTATTTGATAGACAAGACATAGAAAGATTCAAGAAGATGTCTCAACAAAACATGTTGAGAAAAAAAGAAATTTCTAATCTTTCAAGAGCTATATCAAATAATCGATTTACAGATGATCAGGCAATCAGAAGAGGACAGATAGCAGCAGGAAATGTTCCTGAGAACAATATGACTTTTGGCACAAGTCCGGTAACAACTATAGTGTGTACAGCAAATAAATTTTTACCTAAGTTTAGTGGACTAGATGAGAACACTATGCTTTCAAGTTTTTCTGCTCCAGGACTTTTGGAAGGTTTGTCTCAGGAAGATACTGAAGTTCGATACCAACATTCAAATGACCCCGGAGGTAGCGGGCATTTAGATGGTGGATTCAGCGCTCAGACAGATGAATCTCAGATGCCGTTTTTATATTTAGAACATAGAGTTAATACTGATGCTAAGATATATTCCGATAGTGAAATGGGAGACTCTCTGAGAGACAGTTGGTCTAATTCTTCTGTAATGAGTTTAGATGGTATATTTTCTCCTATATCTTTTTACCCAACTCTTGCAAAAAGTACATATAGTATTTCTAAATATGATGAAAATTCATGTCCAATCTGTAGAGGTAATAAAAAAGTTGCACGTTCATATAAGAGATATAAATCTGGAAACGCAAGTGCTGAACAAGGTGTAGATAGCTATTATTGTGATAGTTGTGTTAAACCTTATGAAAAATTACATGCTGCTGCTTATAGCTTAACAACAACCACCACTCCTCAAGGACAGCTATTTCCTCCTTTTATTACTAGTACCGGTAATTCTTTAGAAGAGTTGAAAAAATATAATGCGATGGTTTATCAATCCCAGATTAAAGATAAAACAGAACGATTAGGATTGTCTTTAAATATACCCATTAATATTAGTACATTACAGCCTATAGTAATGCCACAACATGAATTTAGGAACGGAAACGCTCAAAGTTATGAGGGATCGCATCCTGACGAAGTACATCCACAGCTACAGCTGGGTGGTGTTAATAGAAGTTTCGTAGATAAGGGCAGAAATAGTATTTCTATAGTAGGTAAGGGTTCAATATATAAAGATATTATGGGGGCAGGATTACAAAGTAAGACACACTTATCACAGCCTGGAAGTGTTAGTCAATCCACAGTTAGAAACTACGATTATGATTATTTAGATAGTAGATTTATAGATAGATTTTCTGGGACAGACTACGATGGTATTAATGAGTTAAATCCAGAACATAATATGAGATTTGTAGGCTTGAGAGGACCTATGATGATACACGGATGGGGCTATGACACAGAAGGATATCCTGTACCAAATGCATGTGATGAGCCTTATGATATTGATAGTCTTGGTAGACCTATGAGATTTGTAAGGACAAGGACAGTTAGTCAAGATGGTGTTGATTATAGTGTTTTGGCTGTAGGATCAGCGTTTCTTAGGATTAGTGGTGACGATAATACAGAAACGGTAAAATTAGCAAACTTAACATTACAAAACGATACAGATTGGTCCAGAGGGGGTGGTACTAATATAGATTTAGACACAGAAGTATTCAGAGTAGATTATCAAGATGATGTGAGTGTAACCGGAGGTTTTGATCCACAAAATTATCAAGGCTCTATAATTAGTAAAACACAATCGTTTGCAGATAATGGTTGGACTAATAAAGTTAAATTAAAACAATTCTATCTCAATTGGGCAGAACGTCCTGACATATGGCCTGTTGGACCAGTTGATCTAAGATGGGATGAGAATAGAAAAGTTTGGGGTATGACCACTCCTAAGACTTATAAAGATGTTTATATTACTCTAGAAGAAGATATGATGAAAGACCCTGATTTAGATGATACTTTTCCTGCTCGCGGATTTTTTGATGATGTATCTTATTCTACTCAGGTACTGGGAGATAATGAAAGGAAATTGGTTTATGTAAGAGACCGGTCTGGTTATACGGCCCCAAGAGGAGCCAGATTATATTGTAGATACGATGTAGATACAGGATATTATGAACCAATTAGCAAGCAGCAGTTTATTGTTTATGGAACAATATCTCCAGGTAGTAATACAGCGACTATTACTATGAGTTATGTACAAGGAAAAAGAAAAGGAGATGGAGCACCTCAGATGGCAGTTATATTCAAAAATCCATTAGATCTATCTACAGTACAAGGAGTGGGTATGTTTACTTATACGGCAGGATCATGGACTTTAATTTCTACTAAGGACTAACTTTAATATGTATACATATAGTCAACATCCTGATTGTAGTGTCTATAATAGCTCATTATTTAATGATTTACGAGAGTATTCTTTTGAATCTGATAGTAAAACCGATAATTATGGGACTATTGTATATAAACCTGTTAGAGAAGGTCCATCTCCTTATGGGACTATTTATGATGTTACTTTAAGGATAGATAAACTTAATGACATTATAGAGACTAATATTGAGACAGCTCTGGGTGAGGACATAGAGATCCTAACCAATGTTTGGTATCCTGCTTTTATTACAACATCAGAAAGTGACCAAAGTAAAAAAGCAATACACGAACAAATAGATTTTAAAGAAGATTCTTTAGGCATAAATAATTTTATAACTTTTGTAGGTAAATTTAATTTTTGGAAAACATTTGATGTTAATGGAGAATCTGAGGTAGACAGATTGATGGTGAGTGATTGGAGATTAACTAATAAATATAATAATTTTTCTCCTTTATATGGTACGTTATGCTGGTATCGCAAAAGTTTAGGCACGTATATTGCTAAATTTAGACACTTGCCAGTTGGAGCAACATTCAGTCCCCTATATTCTTCAGATGAAGACGATAGATATATAAAAACAGATGCTGGCACTGCTAAAAAAATAACTGTAGACAGATCTGTTTTAGGTTCAAGTCTTGACGTAACTAATCCTCCGCAATTTAATTTTACAGATGATGAGGAATTGTACAATATGAGTCCTTCTGGGGATGTTAGTTATAACGTCTTTAGAACTGGTCCTGGTTTTGGCACCAACGTGGATTATATGAATGATTTCAATATAGACTTAGGAGGTTTGATAGACGCGATCCATATATCTGATGGAGAAAGCTTTGCTTTTTATGATAATGCAGTAGATGAGGCTAGAGCGCAAGCTTCTAATTTATTTAGTTATTCGTATGTTTCTCCTGCGTTGCATGGTACATATAGAGAGATTTTTAATGCTCTTTATCCTTACGCTAGAGGATATACTATGACAGAGAATAAAGCTAGAGCTTTTAATCTGTTGTGCAATTTTATGAGTACTGGACCACAAATAGATAGAGTTACTGTTAATAGTCTTAGTGATGGTCTTGTTAAAGCTACCGTTTTAGATTTTCTAGATAATCTGCAAGGCGGAGACCCAGATCAAGAAAAGCTACAAGTATTTAAATGTATCTATAATATTATGAATATTACTATGAATATTGGTAAATTAAATCAGGCAAGTGATAGTGTGTACGATCAAGTTCCGGGCAACATAGTTCTAGAGAATAATATTCATGATAAAGAAAGTTTGTTTAATAAGATAATAAGCAAGTACACCCCAGAATTAACATTTGTTCCTGGAGAGGACACTGTTTTACGTTATGTAGATCCATTCGGAGCTCAGAATCCTAGATCAACATCTGAAGATGGTTCAAATGGTATACATCTTATGTTTAATAATCTGGCTACCACATATTATGACGAAACGAATTCTAAACAAATTCAACAAAATTTAGATCAAACAACGTCGAGATTAGAACAAGTAACTGCTGATATAGAAGCGGCGGAGCTTGCTGATGAAGGAGTACCTGAGTCTGTGTATTATTATAAAGACCAACTCACTGAGCAGCAAAACGAACTAGCATCAGATCTTGAGGCATCGATGCTATTATTTAATAATTACGGCATATATTTAGGCAATGATACAGAGCAATATATGAGTTATCAGACAGATTTTAGTCCAACTCAAAGTCAGGCTTATATTAATGCTTTTCAAGCAGGATCAGTAGATAAAGTAGCTCAACATACTTTATTTTATGCTGATTATGAACTGCCTGCATTGTCAGAAGAAACTTTATATTTGGGCAGAGGATATTATACTTCAGATATAGCTGTTACATTTGGTCGAGCTCTTGGGAGTGATAATGTAATATCTCCTGAAGATTTTTTGAATGGGAATGATGTTTTGGGTGTTGATCATAGAGAAGCTACATATAGTTGGAGAGTAAGAAAAGGTCCAGGAGGATTAGGATTTGCTGACAGCACTCATCCTTATAACACTTACATGACGAGAACT
>WLWF01001653.1_pt1 | contig 17581 bp, 32 predicted proteins | sample 6718331 | NCBI WGS metagenome assembly WLWF01 (sample SAMN12718692, study PRJNA515312) | sponge metagenome | isolation source: marine sponge | host: Mycale hentscheli | place: New Zealand: South Island, Marlborough, Capsize Point | collected 2003-05-01
TGTTCTTTGCTAAACAATTCAATAAACAGAAAAAAGATCAAGAACATAACACACATGACGACCTGCAACATCTGGGTTTTAATGGTGGTCAAGGTGGTGTTACAATTACTGAAGATCTAATCAAGGAACTAGAGGAACAAGTTAAAAATAATTATTGGGATTGTTTCGCTAGTGATGGGTTCTTTTGGGGTCAGCAATTCCAAGAGGAACAAGTTAAAGAATACAAAGCCCAAGATGAAGAATTTTTAAAATGGGCTAAAGAACAAGTCAAAGCAGGAAGACAAATCGGCTACGATTGTTCTTGGTAAAAAGTTTAGGGTTGTAATTTGTGGGGAAGTAGAAATCCCTATATTACGAGTGTGGTAAAGAGTACTCCGAATGTTGTCTGAAAATGCGCCGACAATCTCTCGCAACACAATGCAACCCTAATTAGAATTTTTTTATTTTTTTTGGGTGGGCCCGCCCATAGTTTACAAGCTTCAAGCGGGGGTGGGCCCGCCCATAGTTTACAAGCTTCAAGCTGTCAAGAAAATTATTTGTGGATAAGTTAAATATTTATCTTGTAGGATATTCTGAGACTGCTATAGTAGCAACATCACCCGTTTGCAGGGACCCGGTGTAAAACTCAAACCTGCACAAAAACAGAAAGCGAGGACAATATGCAATTAAAAGATAATACGAAAAAAACTGAAGAGCGTAAGAACAGGTTCAATGGTGAAGCTGTTATGCTTACAGCTGAGGAAGCGCGGAGACATGATAATATTTTTATCAATGAGCTCGCAGCCACGATGGAAGACAAAGCGGCTGGCATCGATGGCACGTCTAAAAAATGGGACCAGGTCCGTAAGGATATCAACTGGTTCAGGCAGCACAACGCCAGCGCTTACATGGTACTACTTGACTAGTCCGGAGCAGGGCCCGCAAGGGCCCTTATCCACTGGGGTGGGCCCACCCGTAAAGGTCCAAGCTTCAAGCCTCAAGCCCGCAAGCTTGACAGGTTACAAGCTCTATGTTATAAGATTTTATAGGAGATAATTATGTTAAAAAAAGAAGCAAGAGAAATAACAGGCGGCCTGAGTAAGCCGTCGAAGATGCCAGGACCAGCGCACAACCTGCCGGCGGCAGCGTGCAAGACTGGCGCGAAGCTGGTGAAGGTGCCGGGGTCCGTATGCGCGGGCTGCTATGCCCTGAAGGGTCGATATAGATTTAACAATGTACAGCAGGCACTGCAGCGCAGACTCAAGGCGCTTGAAGATCCGCGCTGGGTGGATGCGATGGTAACACTGATCAAGGACCAGGACTGGTTCAGGTGGCATGACAGCGGCGACATCCAAAGCTTCAAGCACTTAGACAATATCTTTGAAGTGTGCAAGCGTACGCCTGAGACCAAGCACTGGATGCCAACGCGCGAAGCTCAATTTTTAAAAGTTATTAGTCCGGCCTCAGTTCCGCCAAATTTAATTATTAGAATGAGCTCACACATGATTGACCAGGGACCAGTTAAGTTCTGGCCGTGGACGTCGACAGTCACCAGCCAGGAAGGCAGAACCTGCCCGGCCCCTGAACAGGAAAACAGCTGCGGGAGCTGCAGACAATGCTGGGACAGGTCCACACCAAACGTGTGTTACGGTAAACATTAATGCACGAATTCAAACACCCAAAATATTACGCTGCGCTCAGGAAGCAGGCGCGCAAGCTCACAAGCTCTCAAGCTGGAGGCGACAAGCCTCCCATCCCTGAGCCAAAGGCTCAAGCTTCAAGCCAGAGTTCACAAGCTCCAGGATCTGATGACCAGGGTACAAGCGCACAAGCCCACGGTCCGGGGTGCAAGCAACAAGGATAAAAGTATTTTTAGAATGTTTCACGTGAAAGGCTATCTGGTGAGGAGAAAAGCGTATTTTGTTACCCGATGTTACCTTCAACTCCAATGTAAAAAAGTGCCCGTAAGAAGTATAACCCAATAAATCGGGAGTACCCAATAAGCTACGGTTTTCCAACCTATTCCATGAAATGTTTCTAACTTTCTTCTTAAGTTCACTGTATAATTTAGCCTCTGGTTTCAAGTGGGTAACCTCAGCTAATTATAGTTTGCCAATTATCTTTGACATCTTCCATGTACCACCAAGTTTAACACCTTTTAAATTTAAAATGTGGGTGTCTCTATCACCAATCATTCTAGATTCCAACAACTGAATTACTGAAAGATCTAATTTTTCTCCGTTAGGCATCTCAAGTTGAACTCTGGCATTTTGTGCAGCTGGTGACACTAAAAATTTGTCTAAATATTGTCTTAATTCTTTCGCTTTCATAAGTCTTGTATATATCCCATAAACATATATATTGCAACTATGAGTCAAGATATTGTTGAAAAGAAGGCACAGCCCGTTACAGATCTAACTGAGATGCAGAGAAGATTTTGTGACTATTTAATATTCAATGAAGGTAGAACTACCCATCAAGATGCTGCTTTGCATGCTGGATACAGTCCTAAAAGAGCGGCCGTAGAGGCATCTGAATTATTAAGAAACCCAAAAATTCAAACCTACATAGCCAAAAGATCCGCTGATGTTAATAGATCGTTTGCTGTAACCAAACACAACTATGTTAAAAGACAACAGGTGTTATCTCAAAGACTTGTTGATGATAATAAAATTAAAGATGCATCAGTGTATGAAACATTAATTGGTAAAGCTACAGGACAATTTAGTGAAACTAATTACAATGTAAATATTAATGCAACAGATATTAAAGAACGAGAAGATGAAATTAAAAGACTCAAACAGTTAAACGAAAAAAGAATCACAGATACAAAACTTCTTAAAGAGTAACCTTCTCCATTTTAGATATACATCCTCTTGGAAATACATTACGATCTGAAAACAACTCATCACCTTCTTCATAACTAGCAAACGTCCTAATATTTTTTTTATCTTTGTTAAGTAGATAAGCATGTGTAACCATGACAGATGGCATAAAACCTTCTGCTGTATGTAAGTCTGCATGCCCGCTGTCACCCGTGATATCCAGCCATGTAATTTTATAAAAGTAATATCTTTTCTTTTTGATTACAACTGATTTATATTTAGACTTCTTTGCTCTTTTCATGGTGTACCCCTTTTAACATATGAAAAAATAAAAAACAAAATTCATGTGCGCGACCCCCTATACTGTTGCAATTCCTAGCTTTTTTAACAATTGTACCAATTGTACCTCATTGTACCAAGGGGTCTTGGTACAAATTTGAGCAATTAACCGTTGGTATATAACACTTTTTTAAATTGTACCTATTGTACCTAGGTTTTAAAAAAAATAAAAAAAATTTTTTTATTTTATAGAGAAAAATCGTATACAATTGTAAAATTGACCTATTCTCCCTGTATTTACTCATCTTTTTGACCTAAAATTGTACCTGAAGGCCCTTTTTTCTCTGGTACAATTGGTACAATTTTATAATATTCGTCTACTCTACGTAAAAATTCGTGCATATACCCCTGAAATTCTTCATCATGCACCTCAAACTTTTGAAAAAAACAATCCTTACTACACATTAGAATGATTCCAGACTGTATCTTCGTGTCATATACTTGGTTGTGTGCCATTGCATACGCCGCCAGCTGAGTAAAGTAATCATCAATCCATTCTCTTTGTTTTGGTTTATTGGTTTGCTTAAAGTCAATAATGGCCGGTTTACCTGCATACATTCCTACAACGTCGGTTGCTCCTGCATATAGTCCAGGATAATACAATGTCACCTCACTACCCCACACTTCTCCCAGGTCCCCGAGTCCTTTTTCTATAACCACATTAGCCATTCGTTCTGCTTCACGGCCAATTGATGTTAAGTCCAAATGATTCTCTCCAAGAATGTAGCCTTCTAAATACGTGTGCATTGCCGTGCCTCTCATGGCACTGACGTCACGAATCCGGTCTGCTTGCTGGGTACCTACCCGCTTCTTCCACTCTTCTAATTTATTTTTTTTCTCAAGACTCTGAGTTGCAGATAATATGGTGGTCACACTCGGCAACTTTTGTCCTGTAATTTCGTAATGTCTTTTACCTTCTATCGATGATCTAATCGATGCAGGATATTCAAATTTTTTATTCCATTTCATTTTTCCTGTACCCCGTTCCCCGTTTCCTGTCACCCCAACGTTTCTGCCAGGACCAGACATTTAGTTTACTACTGTACTTTTCCAGGAGACTTATTCCATAGTCGGTACCAATCAAGGTCCACAACTTCAGCATCTCCTTCCAATTTCTGTGTCGCATAATGTTCTATAACTTGTTGTATTTTAGGTAATTTCGTGTGTGCATACGGCCATAATAATCTACAGACATAATACGCATCTCTGAATGTACATCGCCATCGGTATTGTTTCAAGTATCTTGTACCATCAACTCTAAAACCTTTTCTAGGTTTATCAGTTAGAGTACCAACACCCAATACTTCATGGACCCACATTAAAACAGATTTATCAGTCATGGTTATCTCCATCGATAGTCTTAAACTATTCGAGATTCGATAACCTTTACCTTTATGTTTCTTTTTCTTTTCGGGTCCACGCTTAAAATGTATAGACCCTTCACCATCAAATAGCCCTGCGATATACGCAATATCTTCAGAGCTAATCATTAGCTAGTCTTTTCTCATATGGAGCACTGTCTCTAAGTCTATTTCTAAACTTTTCAACTTCGTCCTCCTTCCATGCAGTTGCTTCTTTTAATTCAGATTCTAACTTTTTAATCTGAGCGCCTGCACGTTTACAAGTGTCTTGTAAGAATTTAATCTTACCTTCAAGAAGTTCTTGATTTTCTTTTAAACTCTTAATTTGACTTTCTTTGTTTATCAGCATCTTCGTTATCCTCCTCTATTTCACCTTGAGAGTTGCACATACTACACTGCACAACAATTTGCTGTTCTTTACTTGGCCACGCTACTTCCTTAACTACTTTTATATATCCGTTACCTTTGCAACGTGGGCAAATTTTAGTTTTTTTCGAGTTTTCCATTTAGTCTTTTAGCTTTCTCGTTTACTAATAATGTTATTGTTTGAGAACGACTTATAGTCATTTCAGGAATCATAACTTTCCTTATTTTATCTATCTTATTATATGTATCTTTTGGTAGTGATACATTTTTATATTTGCTTATATCAGTCATAAACTTTATACTCCTTTCTTAGATTTAAGATATAGGATTTATCTCATAACTTACAATAGGTGTCAATGAAAATATTATTAAGTTTAGTTATATGCTCGCAAGTTGCGGGTACTTGTTTGCAGCCATTTGAATGGCCGGAAAGATTCAACACACAATACGATTGTTTAATGTTTGGTTATCAACAGTCTATTATAAAAATGCAAGAGATAGGTGCAGAAGATGTAAACAAATATAATATGTTTATAAAATTTTATTGCACTCCAGAACAAACTATTTCATATCAACCCTCCTAGTTTCCGTGCACGTACTCCTAGGAGAGCAAAGGCTCCACACCTCCACAGTACTTACTGCTTCTTAGGTTGCCGTACAGAGGCTAGCGCGAGGCGTTACATGGACGGAGGTCCTTTTCATCATCGTTATGGCTGTCGGTAGGTCTCACCCGACATTATATCTAACGCATCTTACTGCGCCTATCTCCGAAGAGCTACGAAGACCAATGGGCCAAATTTTATTTACAGATACAACCATAAAAATTTCCACTGCCATCATTCATGACATGAGCATTAAAGGGTGCATCATGGTATGTTGTAAGGTGTAATCTTAAAATATCACAGAAATCGAAACAATCAATTTCTGCTATAATTTCAATACCTTGCATCATTTCTTTAGTAACAGAAACTAAACTATACAAACCATCATTTAATATGATTAGTTCCATTACTTTAATTCAGATAACTGTCCACCTGCTCGTGTACCCCACTCAACAATCTTTTTTATTCCTGGTGCAGATACTTGTATATCTACTCCGTAAGGTCTCCATGCTTTTTTCATTAGATTAATTTCTAATAAAAGATTGGTCCACTGTTTCTGATTAATACCTTTCGGTGTTATTGTTATTATTTTTTCTTTCATAAAACCAATATAGGATTTTATATTAGTTTGTCAACCCTTTCCTTGGCCCTTGTATCTCGTCTGTTTTTGCTGTCTCTTTTCGTTTTTATTTTTATTTTTTTTGTGCTGACGTGCACCTCTTTTTTTGGGTTTATCCCTTGTCTCAAATGATTTAAACTTTCTCGCCATCTTTCCATTCTTTCACGTAAGGGTCCGCATCTTTTGGTTTTATGATGTGGGGTAGATAAGTTATCTTACCATTGACGTGTTGCTCTAAATCAGAACCACAATTTAAACATCTGTAAATTTCATTAGAGAGTCCTACCAACATAGTAATCTCATCACATGTTGGACATTTACCATTTACAATCTCTGCAGATACTTTCATTACTCTAATATTAACTTCTTTATCGACAAAGATCCATCAATATTTTTTTCGAGCTCAGCCATTTGCTTCAGGCATTGATACTTTACGTGCGATTTAGAATCACGTCTAGCTGTACGTGCCCCTTTAAGACATTCAGACATCGAAGGCTGAATACGGGCTTCCTTAATCTCTCCGTGTACAATCATAAGTAAAGCTACCACTAACTCTGTCATAATGTTTTACCTTTGTTGATGCCTTGCTTTATTACGTATTTTTGTGTACCATTCTTGCCGGTTTCTACTTCTTTTTTTAAATCTTTATGTAGGCGTTGTCTTGTAACAGTTCTTTTCATTTCTGCTATATAATCAAATATTTTTCTAGTAACTCTTTCCATTTTCTCTTACCTTATCTTTTAATCCTTCTATATCTTCCAATGCTTTATCTAATTGTTCTCTTAAAAATTCTATGTTGACTTTGTTGGTCATGTTCATTTCTTGAGTCTCTTCCATCTTCTCTACGGTCTTGTACAAATCCTCAATTAAAAAATGTTGTTCCTGATCCGTGGGCACTTGTTCAGATTTCTTTAACAAATCATTTTCAAACAACTCACGTGATGTCTCTAATGATACTAATCTTGCCGTTAGCTCCGTATAAGCGAAGACGCCCATTGCAACGAGCACGATCAGGCTAGCTACCGTCTTCATCGGCATCTGCACGCGTGCTTCTTCTCCGATGTTTAATGGTCTGTTACTCATCTTTTGGTCCTATAAACTTGTCACCCATAAGTTTGACGTCAGGGTTTTCTTTTTTATAATCATCTTTAATTGAGTCCCAATAACTTCCTTCAGGTTTAATAATCTTATCATCGGGAATAACTATACCAGAACATTTAGAAACTAACAATTTGAAGTTAGGATTGTTGCTCAAAGTGGGGTTTTTATTGACTTTTCCACACATTTTCATCAATTCTAGCTGCTGTTTTAGTTCCATATTTTCTTGTTGAACAGCTTTAAATTCATCAGTGCAAGCTGAACCTAGATAGTGTCTCCAGGTTAAACGTAAAGATCTATCATCAGAAGGATTAGTATAATTATTATCGGAGTTAAAATGCCTATGACGGTATTCCGAATCTCTTTGTTCGACTGATAAGCTAAGGTCACCAGTGCTGCAAGTATTAGTACCATTATTAAGATACTCATTTCTACTGTGTGCAGGTTTTATAAAACATAACAACACAAATAAAACAATTAATGCACCTGTAAAATAGTAATTCATCCTGGCTATCTCCATAAGTCACCTTAATAATTTATTTCTCTGTTAAGATCTTTGATATCATAACTGTGTTCTCTAACTTGATCTGCTAGTTGTCTATATAAATTTTCTGCCATCTGCCATGTTGCTTCAGCAGAAGATAGTCTTGTATTAATATCTGTAATATTTTTTTCTAATACACCTACATCTCTTTCAAGATTGGTAAGTCTTAATTCGTTTTGATTAATAGTGTCAGTAAGATTTACAATATAACGAACACCAGTAAAAGTTCCGACTAGGACTGATGCCACAACCGGAACCATTACTATATTTTTTTTTAGTAAATCTACTAAATTCATTACTTAATTATGTAAGCAACAACAAGAACTGCAATAATTATAGTACAAATTTTATGGTTTTTCCATATCTCTCTGTATTTAGATCTTTTGCTTTGCCATATATTTTTAATTTTACTTATCATTTTTTTTCTCCTCAATTTCATAGAAGAACTTGTCAGTGTCTTCTGTACGCCAAGCCCTACTATCTTCTACATTCCATTCAGAAGTCTGCACTTTCCAGTCAGGAGTACTATCTTTCACTGTGAAAGAAGGTAGGTCCCATATACATCTGTTGTTAGGTTGTGCTGCAAAATTACCATCATCTAAGGCAATTATGTGTGCGCACTTATGTTCGTGCGGTATCTCTGAATGATCAGTGTCAAGTATATTAGACTCTGGATGTGCAAAGTCAACTGTAAATAAATATTTTCCTGGGTGCCATTTTTTATCTTTTCCGATATACTTACCGGCTTGTCCGTCTAAAATATCCCAACGATTGACAGCAGGATAATAACTAAAACAATTCCAGAGCTGTAGTTCATCAAGTCGTCTTGTGGGCACTCCATGTGCCTTAAATCCCTTTTGAATAAACGCGCTAATTGGTAAGCGATAAAATATTGCACCGTTTTCCATAATAGCATGAAAGAGTATACTACGACCTGTAAGAGCGCTAAGACCAAAGATAATGCAGTCTTCAACTTCTCCATGATGTTTTTTACAATCATATAAATACTCTCTTCTTATTTGTGCATAGGTCGCTGGTATGTTTGCATTTAAATAAGCCATAGTTAATCATGTATTTCACCCCAGTTATCACCATACTCATAGTCAACTTTATTGGGGACTTCTAGTGTAACAGCGTGTTCCATAATTTCAACGATCTTTTTAGCGTGTGCTTCATCTTGAACAGATATATCTAGTTCATCATGTACTTGTATGTGTGGTATAATTCCTTCTTTGTATAATTCTAACATTGCTTTTTTAGTCATGTCAGCTGCACTACCTTGAATTAATTTATTTAAAGCTTTGTATGTGTAAGCTCGCTTGATCCCCGGTCCATGTTCCGCTAACGCATCTTCGTGAGTCATAGCTTTATGCATACCGAAACTGTTGGGTTCCCACAAGTGAAACCTGCATAGTCGTCCTAGCAATGTACGAATTTGTCCACGATCTTGTGCTCTGTTAGATGCTTTGTCCATTAGTTGTTTTACAAATGGTACACGTGAATGGTATGTATTAAATAGGTCAGCAGCTTTGTCCTTTGTTACTCCTAATTCTGCCTGTAATTTACCTTTACCCATACCATAAAACAAACCAAGATTAATAGTTTTAGCCTGTGTTCTAGGTATATCAGCCATATCTGCTACGGTCTGGTGAAAGTCTGCACCAGAGTCATTTGTATAGGCATCTATTACGTCGTATACCGACGGTAATTTGTATAAAGATGCATAATGCACTACCAACCTAGGTTCTTGCTGAGAATAGTCAAAACAACCCCATGTATGGCCCTCCTCGGGTATAAATAATGACCTTATCTTAGGTCCAAGGTCTTTATTACGTGCTGGAATCTGTTGTAGGTTAGGGTTCTGATAAGAAAATCTTCCTGTAACCGTACCACCTCCTGCATTACGTAACTGATTTATCTCTGCGTGTATTCTACCCTTGTGCTCATAACTTATAATAGAATCTAAAAAAGTTGTGTGTGCTTTGTTTATCTCTCTTGCTTGCGCAATCATATTAACAACAGGGTGTTCGTGTTCTTGTAAAAAGTTTTTTGTAAAAGAAGGTGCCTCTGTTTTATCTGTTCTTGGGTACTCTAATCTCAACATATCAAAAACTTCTGCAACAGATCTTGCTGCCCAGATTTGAGTATCAATATTTGTCTCTCCTTTTATTTTATGTAATAGGTCTTGTTCTGCTTTCTTAAATTCTTTTTTCATTTTGTGTGCACGTTCCACATCTACTCGTACACCTTTGAATCTCATATCAACAAGACATGGAAACAAATCAGACTCTAGGTCAAATATATCTTCTAAGTCTTGGTTAATAATTTCTTTTTTCATCTCTTGCCAAAGACCTAGGGTTACTTCAGCATCACGTTCAGCGTATGCACCAACATGCATTGATGGTAATTTATACATTTCTGATTTAGGATTGATTCCCCATTCAGCTGCTGCTTCTGCAAGTGCAGCTTCGTTTTTACCATAACCAAGATAGTGCCATGATAAACTATTTAAATCATATCTAAATCTATTTTCATTAGTGACAGCTGCCGCTATCATTGTGCAGGCTATGTTACCATTTATTTTAAAACCTAATGCTCTTAACCAACAAACATCATAGATAGCATTGTGAAAAACTTTTGTTGAAGGTGCTTCAAGTACATCTTTAAGCCACGATAAAACTTTAGTTCTATCCATATTACCACCACCTTCATGAGCTATTGGAAAGTATCCTTTGTAATGACTGGTTGCAACTGCAATACCTATAACATCACCATTACCAATAACAGAACCAGATCCTTTTTTAATCAGGTCTGGATCTTTTGTCTCTAAGTCAATTGCTATTTCATCTACATGACGTAAGTCAGGAAATTCTGTAGGCTTTAACCATTCGGTAGGTGCTTCAAATCTAGGTATCTTCATTCGTTTTCTTCCTCCCTTAATTTTTTTCTATTATATTTAGTTTTATCTTCTATTACTTGTGATTTAAATTTTGATGTTCTAACTTCTTTTGCAACAGGATTAGTTTTAAATATCCTATCAAAGTTTTTTCTATAATTATTATCAGATGGTCTGGATATGCCATCCCATTGTCTACCTTTTTCTTTTTTCATAAATATATTTATCTTCTATTAATTTATTTAATTCTTCTTTGTTTGAAAAAGCATACAGAGAAGCATGGTGATCTTTTGGAAATATCTCCCAACTAACCAACCTTGGATAAATCTCTAAATCAAATTTATATTTTTTATCTACTATAATACTCTTATTTATTTTTGATTTTTTTGGCATCTTTCATCTTTTTAATTTCTAGTTCACAATAATGTTTGATCTTCTCTAAATCTTCTATACCATTCTTGTGTAAATATCTACAAACATATTTTACAACACATCCTTGAAAGAACGATAGATTGTTTTTAGAAATAAATTCATAAGGTTGAATATAAAAATTTTTATAATGAGATCCTCCAATTTGTTTGTCTTGTGGAAACGCTTCATTAAATAAGTCCTTCGACGTCATAACCTTGATCCTCCTTTTTTGCTGACATTACATAAAGATTTTGTTTTGTACGTGTTACTCCAACGTACCAAACTCTATGTTCTTCGTCTTGTTTGTCCGGACTCTTTTCTATAGAGTCTCTGATTGTTTTAGTATTATCTAACATTAACAATACATTGTCAGCTTCTCCTCCTTTTGCTGAGTGTATTGTAGATAATTTTACTCTAGGAGATTTACTTAATTCTTCCCCATTACTTAACATTTCTCGTATATATAAACATTCTTCATAGTCTGATTGAAACACATCATACCAAGGTGTGTCTTTACTAAATCCAAATTCTGCTAGATCATACATTCTTTCTTCTGTAACTTCTGTATCTGTACCCGTGTATTCAAATATATCTTTTATTTCTGCTAAAGATAATTGATCTCCTTTGGTCCAACGTGTATAATTTAATATTGTCCTAAACAAAGTTATCTTATAACTTTTACGATCTTGGAATTCAAAATAGATACCACGTTCTTTTAGTGTAGGTTTAAGTCTATTTAGTTTATCATTGTATCTTGCTAGCACTAGCCATGTTCCCTGATCAAGTGGTGCATCTTCTGTACTATAGATATAATTTACAGTGCCCTCTTCTTCTCTAGCACTCCAACTTTTTTGTATTCTTCTATCGTCCGGTATCTGTTTTAAAATTTTATCTGCAAGGCTTTGTACAAGTTGTGGAACCCTGTAAGATTGTGGCAAAATTATGTCTTTCTTTGAAACTTCTTGCTGAAATTTTTTTACATCTGCGCCTGCCCAACCATAAATTGCTTGATCATCATCGCCTGCTAGTATAACATATTTGCTGTTTTCCTTGATAATATCAAACATTTTCCACTGTATCGGTGATAAATCCTGTGCCTCATCAATAAAAGCTACATCATATTTTGGACACAATCCTGACACAATAAATTTTTCAATCATATCTGTAAAATCTATCAAACCATAAGATTGTTTGTAGTTATCTACTTCATCAGAGATTATTTCTAATAATCTTTTATCCATATCCTGTGAATACATATCTGTATTGTACTCCTCTTCTGCAGTTATATTTTTTATTCTAGCTGCATTTATTAAATTAAAATATTCACTATCAGAATTTATAAAACCTGTGTTCTCTTCACCACGAGAGTAAACCGTAACCTCAATACCAAGAGTCCTACCAATGTCTTCGTAGTGTTCGTCCTGCATAACCTGAGCTTTCTTCATACCTAATTGAGTAAATGCCAATGAGTGTAGTGTTCTAAAATGTTTAAGATCTTTTTTCTGAAACGCTGTGTGATAGTCTAACATTCTATCCACTGCTTCGTTTGCAGCTTTTTTTGTAAATGCAAAGTATCCTATTTTATCTACAGGTGTACCTAGTTTTAAAAATGTTTTAACATATTTTAATAGCCTTGTTGTTTTCCCCGTTCCCGGAGGCCCGAATAATTTTCTACTGATCATAGTATATCCGTCTTATGTTTTGTTTTAGTATGATGTATAGGTACTTCTTCAAAAGTTTTTCTATTAATCTGTATTATATTTTTTGTTGACGAGTTATACTCACCAGATTTTTTTGATGGATATCTTTTTTGTTCTAGAAATTCTATTTCACAATCTTGATATGTAACCTGCATCATACGTCCTGTTTTATCTTCGCTGTACTTCCAGTTCTTTGCTTTTAATTTGTCGTAAAACTTTTCGAATTTAAAGTATGCATACTCACCTTCAATTAATACTGAACCAGTTTTAAATGCAGCATCACTGGTAGCTTTAGGTCCATTTATTTTTGCATGTATAACATCATGTAGTTTTTCTTTTGGTGATGTACCCACTGGTGGCAGCACAACTTTCTGTGTCGTGTATAATGCATCCATAACAACCTGTTCTTCTTCTCCTTTAATTAATGGTGGAAAGAATCCTGCAGCTTTTGATATTGCATTTCTTCTTTTACGTTGATCGTTTAAATGTTCTACAGTTCTACAGTGTACTGTAGCTGTACTAATACCATCTGGTTTTGTTACATCAAATTCGTATTCTGGTTCTGGATCTAAATCTATCTTCTTAAGATTAGTTAATACAGGATAAGAACCTTTTGCTCCACGCAAGACTCCAAACTTTTTCTTAACACAAATACCTTTTTTACAATGTTCACTTAGTGGACTTTCAGTACAGGTATAACCCTTGCTACTTCTATTCCATGATTTTACTTTCTGTCCTAAAAATTTTTTATCCCATGCATTAGCATGTATACCAGAAAAATATTTTACTGGTGCATTCATAACTTTCTGTTCCCAACTGTCAGGATATTTCATTTTAACCATGACGTGATAGTTATACATAAACCTGTCTTTACCATCAAACTTTTCTTGATTTGCTATTTTAGATATTGCTGCTAGACATGGTGGACCTTCTATAAATTCTTCGTTGACACCTTCCATGCTTTTGTTTTCTATTCCTTCGGTAATTTCTTTCAGTCTTTCTTTGGTAACCAGGTTTGAACTAATCACTTCTATGAATTGGTCCAAAGTAAATTTTGTACCATCAACGTTTAAAGCTTTACGCTCCTCGCCGAAGTAAGGTAGGTTTATAAATTGTCCTGGTCTTAACTGACCTGTTTCACTATCTTTTGTTAGCTGTGTTTGTTTTGGAAAAATCTCTGTGTCTTGTTTAAGTCCAAACAAAGATAATAAATTTGTTAAAAATGATTTGATTAGTGATGCATCTGTAAATTTATTCATAAATAAAAATAAATGCAAACCACCACTTTTAGATTCTACTGGTAGTAAAGGTAGATCGTATTGTTGTATTATGTCTATGTAATTTTTTTTATTAAAACTAGAGTAGTCTTTAGGATCTATATCTATAACACCAAATTTTACTTCTGAGTCTTCTGTACAAGGTTGTATACCAATAGATAGTTCACCTTTTATATGTTGCTGATAAATATCGTTAGTAAGTTCTTCAAAGTTCCATCTGTATACAGGTTTTTTCTTACCTGTTTCAGAATCTACTTTAGAATCCTGGTGATTGAAGTCAGCTACACCATAAGCATTCCTATATCCGTTAAAATATTCTATGTATCTTTCCATAATAACTGTTTCTGCGGGCCCTCCACTCTCGCTTTAGGCCCACACTGTGCACATATCCCGAAGGAATTATATAATGCTTGGTTGGTCCTTAGGTTTCTCTTCGCCATGTTTAGCTTTAACACTTCCTTTAGAAATGCTATCGCTAAAACCTTTAGCTTGATCGTAAAGACCTTTTTCAGTTACTGGGCCGACCTTACTTACTTCCCAACCAAACCAAGTGCCTTTATCGTTCGACATTTGGGTAGTCTTTAGTTTGTAAATGTGGCTGAAAGATGCCGGTGTAAACATTCCGTTTGCACCCTTCATCTTGATTCCAGACATCATTGAGTTCCACTTTCTACTAATTTTTAATTGAGTAGATTTCATAGAGATCAACGCTGTCGATGGACTATCTCCCGATACTATAACAAAGTGAGATGCAGTCTTCTCAATATAATTACCGTTAGGTAATCTATCTTTGTAGTTTGCATCAGGTTTTGTTTTGGACATGATATCAGATGATGAATCATAGATTGCAACTGGTGCACCTAAACCCTCTCCTCTATCTTTCCATTCAATGTACTCCAGCTTATAAAAGCACGGTATTACATCTATACCTTTTACTCCGTCATAGAGTTCTCCAGAAACAGAATTGAATATCATTCCTGGTTCTGCACCCTCAACATACTTACCATCACGTTTGTTAACTTCTGGTGAAAGTTGTCCTAGGATTTTTAGAAAAGGTAAGGCAAGATCTTCTTGACCTATTGCACCTAAACCTTTTGCTGCATCGTCTTCAAACATATTTGCTGGAAGTGGTGCAGACTTTTTCTCTGTTACTTGGTTCATGTTTATTTACTCCTTGTTACTTTGGTTCTGTTTCCTGCGAACACATTAAATAGATCAGAGGGCATTTCTTGTCCAGACTCAAGACGCTCTCTGACCAATGCTTTTAGAGTCATTGGTTCGACCTTAAGTTTCTGGACAGGTTCAAACCCTTGACCCTTTGCAAGGGTCGCATAACTGCTAGCCTTGTTATCTTCGTTACGACCAAAGGAAACTGTAATCTCATTTTTAATAAGATCACCTAGGCCGTTTTCTCGAAGCCATGTATAGGCTGCTTCTTTATTAGCTACTGTAATAGAAGCGCCATAAACTGGTTTTACTTCAACTGAAGAACCATCTGCTAGTTTCAATGTAGAGATATTCATCTCCTGCATCATGGTAGGTATAACCTCACCAGAAACTAAATCGATATGTCTTTTCAGTTCTTTTAATTCTTTTTCTTTTTTTTCAAGATCGTCTTCTAATTCTTTTAGTTTGACAACCTGATCTGATAATGATTTTGCATCATTTACTGAATCCAGATCTTCTCTTTGATCTGCTTCAAAGTTTATATTACTCATCTATTTTTCCTTTCTCGTATAAATTAATTTTAATAGGATAGTATTGTCTTTCTTGTCTATCCCATTTGAGTAAATTGTATTTGCCGTTTGTAATATCAGATACAATAGAACATGCAACACCTATAATTGCAGGGTCACCTGTTAACAATAAATAATCTTCAGGTTTAAAATCTTTTAAAAGTTTTCTTAATTTAAAAATTAATGGACCTGGAGAAAAAATTATTTGTGAAAGTTCTGGTAACAACGATACTACTTCACCGTATTTTCTAGCACCTACAATATTTATTTTAGGTGTTCCAGCTTTTGTACCAGGCACGTCTTGTACTAAATAAACTATTCTTTCTGACATTGACAAACAATATAAACATGATTATATTAATGTCAACTAGAAAGAAGAAAAATATTATGAATTATAAATTTAAAACTAAGCCGTACGAGCATCAGCTTAAAGCATTAGAAATGTCGTGGGAGCGACCGTACTTTGCATACTTTATGGAGATGGGTACTGGTAAATCTAAAGTGTTAATAGATAATATATCTATGCTTTATGACAATGGTAAAATTAATGGTGTCTTAATTATTGCACCAAAAGGTGTAGTAAAAAACTGGCACGAAGGTGAAATACCTACACACTTAGTAGACCATATAGAACATAAAAATATTTTATGGCAATCATTAATTAGTGTAACACAACAAAGAAAGTTAGACTCATTGTTTGAAACAGGTGAAGATCTCCATATATTAACTATGAATGTAGAATCTTTATCAACTAAAAAAGGTGTAGCGTTTGCAGAAAAGTTTTTAAACTCTCACAGAGCATTAATGGCTATTGATGAGTCTACTACAATAAAAAATCCAGAAGCTAAACGTACAAAAAATATTGTAACTCTTGGTAAGCTTGCAACATATAGAAGAATACTTACAGGGTCACCAGTAACTAAATCACCACTAGATCTGTACAAACAATGTGAGTTTTTAGAAGATGAACTATTAGGTTTTAATTCTTACTATGCATTTAGAACTAGATACGCTGTTATGAGAACAGCAAATTTTAGCGGTAGATCTGTACAGATAGTTGTGGGTTATAGAAACTTAGATGAGTTAGCAGATAAGCTAAAAGAATTTTCTTATCGTGTATTAAAAGACGAGTGTTTAGATTTACCTAAAAAAACATTTATGAAACGAGAAGTGTTGCTAACACCAGAACAAACCAAAGCATACCTACAGATGCAAAAACTAGCTCATGCTCAAATGAATGGTAAGATGATGTCTACAGCTACTGTATTAACTCAGTTAATGAGACTACAACAAATAACTTGTGGTCACTTTACAGCTGATGATGGTACCATACAAGAAATGCCAAACAATAGAGTCGGTGAACTACTTAATCTACTTGATGAAATAGAGGGCAAGGTTGTTATTTGGGCCCAGTTTCAAAGAGATGTACACAATATTATTAAGGTTATATCTAAAGAATATGGAGAAGATTCTTTTGTAGATTATTATGGACTAACACCACAAGAAGAAAGACAAAGTAATATAAAAAAATTCCAGGACCCCGATTCTTCTGTCCGGTTCTTCATAGGAACGACTCAAACCGGTGGTTATGGTATTACACTTACAGCTGCTAGCACTATGATATATTATTCTAATGGCTATGACCTAGAAAAAAGACAGCAATCAGAGGCTAGAATAGACCGTATTGGTCAAGAAAAACCTATGACATACATTGACATTATATGTGAGAATACTGTAGATACGCGAATAGTAAAAGCGCTACGTAAGAAAGTAGATATAGCTACACAGATAATGGGAGAGGATTTAAAAGAATGGATTTAAGACCTGG
>WLWF01001655.1_pt1 | contig 17562 bp, 10 predicted proteins | sample 6718331 | NCBI WGS metagenome assembly WLWF01 (sample SAMN12718692, study PRJNA515312) | sponge metagenome | isolation source: marine sponge | host: Mycale hentscheli | place: New Zealand: South Island, Marlborough, Capsize Point | collected 2003-05-01
CCGCAATCGAGCAACGATGCATTAACCTTCTGGCAGACCTTTGGCACTCACCTGGAAAGCCGATTGGATGCTCAACAATAGGCTCAAGCGAAGCCTCAATGCTTGGCGGCATGGCAGCCAAATGGCGATGGAAAGCCCGTCAGAAAGCTGCTGGCAAACCAACTGATCGACCAAACATGGTCTGCGGAAGCGTTCAGATTTGCTGGAAAAAATTCGCTCGTTACTGGGACATTGAACTGCGGGAAATTGAAATGTCTCCCGGTAACCTCTGCATGACACCGGATGCTGTGCTCGAACAAGTTGATGAAAATACTATTTTCGTCGTACCAACAATGGGCGTGACATACCATGGTCTCTACGAGGATGTTGCCGGCATTAGTCGCGCCTTAGATGACTTTCAAGCTCGTACCGGAATCGACATTCCTATCCATGTCGATGGAGCGAGTGGTGGTTTTTTAGCGCCATTCACTTCTCTCGATCACGAGCCATGGGACTTTCGGCTCGAACGCGTGAAGTCAATTAATGCCTCTGGCCACAAGTTCGGTCTCGCTCCGCTCGGCGTCGGCTGGGTGCTATGGAGAGACGTTGCTGACTTGCCGGAGGAACTTGTTTTTCACGTCCGCTATCTAGGAGGCGACATGCCTACCTTCCAGATCAATTTTTCGCGTCCTGCAGGCCAAGTGATCGCACAATACTTTGACTTTGTGCGATTTGGCAGGGCTGGCTACACAGCCATTCATGGCAGTTCTCATGAGATTGCACAGTACTGCGCGAAAGAAATTGGGAGCGTTGATGGTTTTGAAATAATTCATGACGGGGCTCCGGCGAAAGGCATTCCTGCTGTCGTCTGGACTCAAGCCGAAGGCTCTGATCATGGCTTCTCGCTGTATGATCTGGCAGACCGACTTCGGATGCGTGGATGGCAAGTTCCCGCCTACCCCTTTACCGGGAAACTTGCTCACAAAGCATTCCAGCGTATTCTAGTAAAACGGGGTTTTACTAGGGAGATGGCCGATCTTTTACTGGCTGACATAAAACATGCTATCGCTTATCTACGTCTCCACCCTCAGAAGGCGATCCCCTCCCCTGCTCCACAAGGCTCCTACAACCATCTTTGATGGCGACTGGACTCGCAGGACGATGGAGGTCACTTAATCGATTCCGAAGTCATTCGTCAGATTTCGACTGGGCAATGAGAGAATCTACAAGGGACAAAAGCGTGTCCGCCTTAAAGGGTATCAAGAGTACTTTTCGCAGTTCGTCTGTCTTTGCCTCATCAATAAAAAACTGTTTTCGCTGTCTACTTCCAATCATCACAACGGGTACACGCGCCAGATAACGGTCCTTTGAAAATGAATTGAAAAGTTTAATGACAGGCTCTTGCATGATCTGCGCACTTACAAGAAGCAAGTCTGGTCGAGGCCATGTCTTGAATCGCATCAATGCCCGCTCGGGATCCTGAGTAATGAGCGCTCGGTACCCCCGGTCCATGAAGAATTTCTGGAGAGACTCCTGGCTTTTACCAGCAGCCTCAACAATCATAATGGTGCGTTTTGGCACCTTTGACTCACCAGAATGAGATGCGACCATTTCCCCACCCCTCGTGGACGACCCCACCGGGAAAACATATTTCTACAGAAAAGAAAAGAGGCGCCGGTCGGAGTCGAACCGACGATGGCGGATTTGCAATCCGCTGCCTTAGCCACTTGGCTACGGCGCCCTATTCTGTCTAACGCTATTGCAAGAGTGACGATTAGGTCAAGGCTGCCAGAAAAATCAATCATTCGTTCAACGCGAGTGAGTCACATGGAAACGAATGTGTCGATCATCCACACCCTTGGCTTTGGTTATCGGCAGCCGCGTACAACTTCTTGATGATGTTTTCCCCGAGCATTGGCCAGCAGGAGTGGTTTGATCAGGTATTTCTCGCTATGATCGGCAGGAAACGAAGGCTGACTGCTTTCTTTCAATAAAATGAGATGTTTCCGTCTCTTGACGCCTGCTCTAACTCTGCTGGAAAGTTTCATGACAGAAGCAACGTGTGATATCGGCCTGATCGGCCTGGCTGTGATGGGTGAGAATCTGGCGCTGAACATTGCGAGCCGAGGGTTCCCTATCGCTGTTTACAACAGAACAACGAGTGTTACCGATGCCTTTACTGCAGGACGCGGCAGCCAGGAACATATTGTTGGCTGTCACTCACTTGAAGACCTTGTCGCTGCTCTGAAGCCACCGCGAAAGATCATGCTGATGGTGAAAGCCGGACCAGCGGTTGATCACATTATTGAGACACTCATCCCTCTGCTGCACTCCGGTGATGTTCTTATCGATGGAGGAAACACCCAATACAGTGATACGGAGCGGAGAACCAAACAAGTTGAAGCAGCTGGGCTCCTCTACGTTGGCGCCGGTGTTTCCGGTGGTGAAGAAGGTGCGCTTAAAGGACCGAGCCTCATGCCTGGTGGCTCAGCAGCGGCATGGCCACTGATTAAACCAATTTTTCAATCAATCTCAGCCCATGTTGGACCAAACCATGATGTGCCCTGCTGTGAGTGGGTTGGCCCACGAGGTGCCGGGCATTACGTAAAAATGGTGCACAACGGCATCGAATACGGCGACATGCAACTGATCTGTGAAGCTTACTGGCTCCTCAAACATGCCGCGGGACTCGACAACGACGCGTTAGCTCATGTCTTTGACCAGTGGAACCAAAGTGAGCTTGATAGTTACCTGATCGAAATCACACGTGATATTTTCACCGCACATGACCCGGACGGCAGATCGGGGAGCTTTCTTGTTGACAACATTCTTGATCGAGCGGGCGCAAAGGGCACCGGCAAGTGGATGAGCCAGCTCGCCTTGGACCTTGGGGTCCCAAGCACACTTGTGACCGAAGCTGTCTATGCTCGCTGTCTGTCTGCCGAAAAAGATGCTCGGGTGCGTGCAAGCAGCATTCTCAGCGGACCGAAGCAACCACCACTCGAAAACCCAAACGTGTTTGTCGAGCAGGTTCGTCAAGCCCTCTATGCATCAAAAATAGCGAGTTATGCTCAGGGATTTGCTCAACTTGCAGCGGCAGCAAAAGAACATGACTGGAAGCTTGATTACAAGTCTATTGCAATGCTTTGGCGAGGTGGATGTATTATCCGTGCACAATTTCTTGACCGAATCGCTTCGGCCTACAGCGAGAATCCAGCACTTGAAAACCTCATGCTTGCTCCCTACTTCTCGACTGCTCTTACCGAAAGCCAAACCGCGTGGCGCACAGTTGTTTCAACGGCTGCAGCTCACGGCATACCCACACCAGCCCTCATGACAGCACTGGCATATTACGATGGGTATCGAAGTTCTCACTTGCCGGCGAATCTCCTTCAGGCACAACGAGATTACTTCGGCGCTCACACGTATGAGCGAACGGACAAGAAGGGCTCGTTCCACAGTGAATGGCTTGAACTCCGCAGGCCGGTGTCGTAATTCCTGACAACTCTTACCAGAAAAAAATAATGAAACACGACTATCTTGACGCACTCTTCGGTCTCTCTGGCCAGACAGCGATTGTTGTTGGCGGCACTGGTGTGCTAGGAGGCGCTCTTGCCGACGGGCTCGCCGCAGCTGGTGCGTTTATTGTCGTTGCTGGCCGAAATGCAGAACGTGGTGAGGCTCGCGTTTCTGCCATTCGTGAAGCCGGAGGAGATGGATGCTTCCTCGCTGTGGACGCCATTGAGAGGAAGAGCATCGAGAATCTTCTATCGAAAACTCTTGACACACGTGACCGGGCTGACATCCTCGTTAACTGCGCTGGAGTCAATTCGTCCATTCCTTATGAAGAAATACCCGATGATGACTGGGATCGCGTCCTGAACACCAATCTTAAGAGCACGCATATCGGTTGCCAGATTTTTGGCAGCCACATGGCCACTGCTGGTGGCGGAGCGATCCTCAATATAGGCAGTGTTTCAGCCGACAAACCTCTCTCGAAGGTCTTTGCTTATTCGGCCTCAAAAGCTGCTGTTGTAAATTACACGCAGAATGTGGCGAGAGAATTTGCTACGAAAGATGTCCGGGTGAACGTCTTGTGCCCCGGCTTTTTCCCAGCTGAACAAAACAGGAAAATCCTTTCTCCTGAAAGAATTTCACAGATCATGGGCCAAACACCCATGGATCGCTTTGGCAACCCCGACGAACTCATTGGCGCTGCCATTCTGCTTTGTAGCAGGAACGCGGGCAGTTTCATTACAGGCACGAGCATCTACGTAGACGGCGGGTTTACCGGAATGCGTATCTAGGCGACACACGAAGACCTCGTCAAAGACTTCAGTGAGACCTTCTTCGATCGAATACACTACCGGAACCCTCTGAAGCTCAACCGACCCTTCGCACCTTTTCAGAACACGAACTGATGCCGCACACCTTTGTTATCTTTGGCGCGTCTGGCGATCTTACAAGTCGTAAATTGGTACCCGCTCTTTACAACCTCATGCGGGCTGGCCTTTTACCAGAAGAGACGAAGATCGTTGGCTTTTCACGGACAAAAATGTCTGACGGCGAGTGGAGAGCAAGCCTGCGTGAGTCGACAAAACAACATGCTGGCGGAGAACCATTTTCACAAGAGGCCTGGAACACCTTTGAACCAATTATTCACTATCAACCTGGTGATATTGAAAGCACGGCAGACTTTGAAAAGCTTCAGCAGCGGCTTTGCTCCCTCGAAGAAGGAAACCCGACGCCTCGGGTCTACTATCTTGCTACCGCACCGCGTTTCTACACCCCTGCAATTGCTGCGCTCGGCAACCTCAATATGGCCTCGGAGGATCATGGCGATCGTCGCATCGTTATTGAAAAACCATTCGGGACTGACCTTGTTACTGCTCAGGCATTGAACAACTACATTCACACTGTATTTAAAGAATCTCAGGTTTACCGTATCGATCACTACCTCGGAAAAGAATCTGTTCAAAACATTCTGGCACTGCGGTTTGCAAACACAATCTTTGAACCCATCTGGAACCGTCGCTATATCGATCATGTTCAGATTACGGTCGCAGAAGAAGTGCCTGTTGGTCGACGAGGCAGCTACTACGACTCAGCCGGCGTGCTCCGTGACATGTTCCAAAACCACCTCCTGCAATTGCTGATGGTCACTGCGATGGAAGCGCCGGTACGGTTCAACGCCGATGCCGTCCGTAATGAAAAAGTTAAAGTACTTGACGCAATTCGACCTCTTACACTTGAGCAGGTAGCTGATGCCAGTATTCGTGGGCAATACTCGGGCTATCTCGAAGAGCCTGGTGTGCGTCCCGGAAGTAACACCGCAACTTTTGGAGCAGTCCGACTCGAAGTAGACAACTGGCGGTGGCAGGGAGTCCCCTTCTATCTGCGGAGTGGCAAAGCAATGAGTTGCCGAACGACACAAATTGTCATTGGCTTTCGCCAGCCGCCGCTTGAACTCTTTGCATGTGACAATTCCCAAGCACAACGAGAAGCTAATCGCCTTGTTATTCAGATCCAACCGGCAGAGGGCATACAACTGCACTTCCACACAAAAGTACCTGGAGACGGCATGCGACTAAGGCTCACTGACCTTGAATTCAGCTACTCGCGTGAATTCTCGGGGAGGCTTCCGGAGGCTTACGAGCCACTTCTTTTAGATTGTATGACGGGCGACGCAAGCCTCTTTGCACGCTCTGATGAAGTGGAAAAGTCCTGGGGAATCATCGATCCGTTCGTACGTGCCTGGAGCAGCGACACCACGCCTCCCATCCCAAACTATCAGCCAGGAGACTGGGGACCTGCCGCTAGCAATGCCTGGATGCATGAACAGGGGCAAAGCTGGTTTGATCTATGCCCTGTTCTGAGATAAACGCAATGCTTCTGAGCCCACCAGAAAATCGACCTCGGCAACAAAAACTCAAAATTGGTTCTTTGTCGCTTGATTCCCAGATTGTCCAGGCGGCACTTTCTGGATATAGCGATCTTCCCATGAGGGTGATGGCACGACGCTTCGGAGCTTCATACACGCTTTGTGAGGTTATGCTCGACCAGTTTCTTGCAAGAGTGGGCACCAGCCGCAAGAATCTTGCCCGACTTGCAATCGCCGATGAAGAGCACCCTGTCGGTGGACAACTCATGGGCGCGAACCCAGACGACTTTGCACCAGCCGCCCGCCGACTTGTTGAAGCGGGCTTTGACTGTATCGACATCAACTTTGGGTGCCCAGTCAAAAAAGTCCTCGGACGCTGCCGCGGTGGCTTCCTGCTAAGCACGCCAGATACGGCGCTCGAAATTGTGTCCCGTGTTCGAGAAGCTGTACCGGCAAACCTCCCAGTCACCCTCAAAATGCGTCGCGGCATTGACGACTCACAAGATAGCCAAGATAAGTTTTTTACCATTTTCGACGGCGCCTTTTCTCGTGGAGTCTCGGCTATTACTGTGCATGGCCGAAGCGTTATGCAGCGGTACAACGGGCCAAGTAATTGGGATTTCCTGGCAGCCGTGAAACGTCACGCCGGTGACCGCATCGTCCTCGGCTCAGGGGATCTTTTTTCAGCCCCCGCATGCCTGTCCATGCTTGCCCACACCGGCGTGGATGGCGTAACGATAGCCCGCGGTGCTATCGGAAACCCTTGGATCTTTCAGCAAACGCACGATTTGCTCAACGGCCAGTCGCCCGAAGACATTCGGCCGCCTGGAATTCTGTCGCAACGAGATGTACTTTCGGAACACTTCCGGCTTGCTGTAGAGCTTCATGGTGAGCAACTCGCCGGGCGAACGATGAGAAAATTTGCGATCAAGTACGCCAAACTCCACCCAGATTCACTCTCCGTAAGAAATGCATTTATTGCTGCAAAAAACTTGGACGATTGGCAGGCAGTCTTATCGAAATACTACGGCAAGGATGGGCCTGGCAGAGATCCTTCAGAAGATATCGACGAAACGATAGAAGAGTGACCACCCAGCCAGCTAGCGAATCACAAACGATCCGGGGGCACACGGGGATACACGGGGACACAGAGGGGCACACAGGAGCACACAGGAGCACACAGGGGCGCGGTGGTCTACCAAGATGAGACCGATTGGGATTTGAAACGGGCAAAGCCATCTGGAATTTTTTTCGCTATCGAACTTCGTTTCGAAGCGAGCTTGCTCCGGACGGCTGTCTACAATCAATCAACCCCGAGTAGACATCACTGCCGAGACACGTCAGCGGGAAATCTCTACCCGCACGCATTACCAGATTCAACCTGACAATACGCGATGCAGTATTGATGCCACAGACTTTCATGTTGGCGGTAGAACTACCATGGTGGCCGGGTGCAGCTTTCTGGTGCTTTCGAATATTCCTTATTATTCACACCGTGAGGGCCTTTCGCAGCGAATAGATCGGCACAAACAGCCCTGAGTAAGGTCACCGACGGGCGAAGGTATCCAGCGACACGCTTCTGATGGGGGCTGCTAGTAAGAGCCCGTCGCTCGGGATACTCTTTTGGCAATGGTGGAGGTATGCTCGACACACCGCCGGTCTACTAGGGAGGAAGCGAAGCAATGAGTCACGCGGTGAGTTGTCGTCAAGTGGTGTTTATTGGGATCGCCGTCCTTGTGACCTCCACCTCGTTTGCGTCAGGCCCCGAAGACGAATGGAAGCTACGGCCACTCAGCTACAACAATCCTGGCCTGGAGGTCGATCTGGGAGTTGGGCTCTGGGCGTGGCCGCTGCCGATGGATTTCGATGGGGACGGGGACCTTGACCTTGTCGTGTCTTGTCCTGATAAGCCATCCAACGGACTCTGGTTTTTTGAGAACCCGTCGCAGAATCCTGCTGTTGCAATGCCTGTATTCAATCCTGCGATACGTATTGGGCCGACCGGCCAAAACGTGCAGATGAGCATGGTGGATGGCGAGCCGCGGGTACTCCGTGAAAACATCGCATACCCGGACTTCCGAACGACGGGAACAGCGGATAAGGGTGGGGCAGTGATCTACCCCAACGCACGCTTTCATCCCGGCAACACGCGTGGCCGGATGTGGCGATATGTCGACTGGGAAGGCGATGGCGATCAAGATCTAGTTGTTGGTATCGGCGACTGGAGTGACTACGGGTGGGACCAGGCCTACGACGGAAAAGGACGCTGGCGAAACGGTCCACTTCATGGATGGGTTTACCTGATAGAGAACGTCGGCGGTATTTTCACCAACACCCCGCAGAAAATTCTTGCAGACGGTTTACCGATTGATGTCTACGGCTGGCCGAGTCCGAACTTCGCAGACTTCGATGGCGATGGCGACCTTGACCTGATCTGCGGAGAGTTTCTCGACGGCTTCACTTACTTCCGTAATGTGGGTACGCGGCAAGAGCCACGATACGGCTCAGGCTTCAAACTCATTGCTGATGATGGACAGCCACTCTCAATGCATCTACAGATGATCACGCCCACTGCCATCGATTGGGATGCCGACGGTGACGTTGACCTTATCGTAGGGGACGAGGATGGTCGGGTAGCCTTCGTTGAGAATGTGACTTTTACTTCGAATGGGACACCACTGTTTCGTCAGCCAGTCTACTTTCGGCAGCTAGCTGACCAGCTCAAGTTTGGAGCACTCTCAACTCCATATGCTCATGATTGGGACAGGGATGGCGATGAAGATCTCCTCTGCGGCAACACCGCGGGCAACATCGCGATATTCACCAATCTCAATGGGACAGGGACAAAGTGGTCAGCGCCGGAGCTTCTCACAGTCGACGGCCGCACGTTTCGCGTGATGGCTGGACCATCAGGTTCCATTCAGGGGCCAGCAGAAGCGAAGTGGGGCTACACCACCCTTTCAGTGGCCGATTGGGATGGCGACGGTCGCGATGACATTCTCTACAACTCGATCTGGCCGCGTATCCAGCTACTTCGCAACACCACTGAGGGACTCCGGGAAGAGCCACTCCCCTTCTGGACCCGTGAGCGACCGCCAGTCTGGTACTGGTGGCAGACGGAAGCCACCAATTTACAGACGCAATGGCGAACCACACCGCTGGCTACCGACTTCGATGGTGATAGCCAGTTCGACCTCGTGATCCTTGATCAAGAGGGCTATCTTACCTGCCAGAGCCGAGCCTCTGAGGAAGCACGCATTTTTGTTGATGAGGATGGCGACTCCATTCGACTCAACGCACGCAGCGCAGGCCGCAGCGGCCGAGTGAAACTCGACGTTGTCGACTGGGACAGTGACGGCAGGCTCGATCTGCTTGTGAATTCAGAGAACGCCATGTGGTATCGCAACGTAGCAGACCGGAATGGAAAGGTCGTACTCAAGAAAATCGGCAACCTCGCCCGTCGTAATGTCTCAAGTCACACGACCAGCCCTACGGCTTGCGACTTCGATCAAGATGGCAAGCCTGATCTCGTTCTCGGGGCAGAGAACGGCTTGCTGTACTTCATCAAACATGACGATTGCATTCATTATTCTCACGACGAACTGCAGGTTCGCTCACCAAATGCTGCTGGCAACCCCAGATTTCCGGGCCTCGTACATGAGGAGTTTGTATTTGAGAAGGCAAACTTTCCTCAGTGCCATGCCTCAACTCTCTGCGAGACGCCGCGGGGAATTGTCGCCGCCTGGTTTGGTGGCACGCGGGAAAAAAATCCTGATGTTGGCATCTGGTCAAGCTATAACGATGGAGGAGGTTGGTCGACACCACAAGAGCAGGCCAATGGAATTCAGCATGAGGGGTTGCAACATCCATGTTGGAACCCGGTGCTCTATCAACCACTAGGCGACGGGGCGACGATGCTCTTCTTCAAGGTCGGGCCTGACCCTTCACGCTGGTGGGGTGAACTGGTGATTAGCTACGATGGCGGACGCTCTTTCCGCGACCGTCGGCGATTACCCGAGGGCATCGATGGACCGGTACGCGGAAAGCCCTTACTGCTACCGGATGGTAGTTTGCTTTGCCCGTCGTCGACGGAACATGATGATGACTGGCGGTTTCACTTTGAGCGACTGCTTGATCTCAAGCAGCCTGAACTCGGCACGGCATGGCAACGATTTGAGCCGGTAGAGCAGCCGTTTCAGGTCATCCAGCCAACGCTCCTTAAACTGGCTGATGGTCATTTACAAGCAATGTTTCGCTCGAAGGAAGAGCGGATCGTACAGGCCTTCTCCAGCGATCAGGGACAGACATGGACCAAACTCGAAGCATCAAATCTACCAAATAACAACTCAGGCATTGAAGCGCTCACGCTTGCCGACGGGCGTCATCTCTTACTCTATAATCATCTCAGCGGCGAAGGCCGCGAGGATGGCTGGGGCAGACGCAACATGCTTCATCTCGCGATTAGCAACGATGGCCTGCAATGGAAGGCGGCCGCGCTTATTGAGCAGGAAGATTCCGGTGAATTTTCCTATCCAGCGATGATCCAAACAACTGACGGCCTCGTGCACCTGACATACACTTGGAATCGAGTTCGCGTGAAACATGTAGTTGTCGACCCAGCGAAGCTCGAGGTCAGTAGTACCATTGGTCTTGGACCGTGGGAAGAACCCTAAGACCAATTCGGCACACTCACCTAGCCTACGATGAAAAAGTGTGTTACCGCCACTGGTACACGCGGTCCTGCTCGAAAGAGCCAGCCGGTACAATCAGTCGGTTTGACCGGGCAAAGGCTTTCTCAGTAGATTCGGGTTATGAACATACCAACCTTGCAAGCCGTCCCACTGTGGTCAGCAATCTTCGCTGCTGTTATCGCCTTTAGTCCTTGGTTCACTGGGCAGTCCTATGCAGCTGATCGACCAAACGTCGTCTGGATCGTGTCTGAAGATAATTCGCACCACTATCTAGAGCACTTTTTCAAAGACGGAGCGCCGGCCCCGAATATCGAAGCGATGGCGGCTCACGGAATCACTTTCGACCATGCGTTTTCAAACGCTCCAGTTTGCTCGGTCGCTCGCTCGACTCTGGCGACCGGATGTCTAGGGCCTCGGATCGGTACTCAGTTTCATCGCAAACATACCATCGCGACACTTCCACAGGGACTACGAATGTTCTCCGAAGTTCTGCGAGACGCCGGCTACTACACATCAAATAATTCCAAAACGGACTACAACGCGACGCCTTCGAAAGAAGCCTGGGACCAATCTTCGCGAACAGCGAGCTGGAGAAAACGGAAGAGCCCAGACCAACCGTTTTTCCACATGGAATCACACGCTCAGTCGCATGAAAGCTCGCTGCACTTCAGCGAGGAAGTCTTCGAGAACGAAAGGACGACCACTGATCCAGCATCGATCACGTTGGCGGACTACTTTCCGGACACTGCAAAATTTCGCTACACGCATGCCCGTTATCACGACCGCATGGCAGTGATCGACGAAATTGTCGGTTCCACAATTTCAAAGCTGAAAGAAGACGGTCTGCTCGAGGACACATTCGTCTTTTACTTCGGCGACCACGGTGGGGTGCTGCCACGAGGCAAAGGTTACATCTACGAATCTGGTCTTCACGTTCCGCTCGTCGTGCGCGTGCCTGAAAAATGGGATCACTTGGTCGATCGCAAAAACGGCTCCCGAGCCCAAGGTTTTGTCAGCTTCATCGATTTCGGCCCGACGGTGCTGAACCTTGCCGGAGCCAAAGTGCCCGAGCAAATGGACGGAATGCCGTTCCTCGGTAAGGGCATAACGGCGGGTGAAGTTGATGCACGCGACGAGTGCTTCGGCTACGCCGACCGTTTCGACGAAAAGTACGAGTTCATCCGCTCGCTCAGAAAAGGTAAGTACCAATACATCCGATACTTCCAGCCATTCCTGCCAGACGGACTGCAGAACAACTACCGCTACCGCATGCTCGCATTTGCGGAGTGGCGAGACCTCTACAAAGCCGGAAAACTGAGCGGCCCGCAACTGCAGTTCTTCGAGAGCAAGCCAGTCGAGCAACTCTTTGATACAGAAGCCGACCCGCACGAAATCAATAACCTCGCAAGCAACCCCAGATATGCCAACGTTCTGAAAGACCTGCGAGCCCGCCTGGCCACGCAACTGCGAGCACTCCCTGACCTTAGTTTCTACCCGGAAAGCACGTTGGTCAGCATTATGGACGACCCGGTCGGCTTCGGGCAGAAACACAAAGCAGAAATCACTAAGATGGCCGACATTCACGATCTTGCCCTGCTGCCATTTTCAGCCGCCGAGGCAAGACTTACAGCCGCTCTTCAGTCAGACAACGCTTGGCTTCGGTACTCCGCAGCCATGACCTGCAGCGAGATCGGCATCGAAGCGGCTAGCCTCGCGGAAGAAGTCGTCCCGCTTATCGGTGACAAATCTCTTACGGTTCGAATCCGAGCTGCTGAGTTCCTCGGCCTGATTAACAAAATCAATCCACAGCCGATATTGGCCGATATCGTTAACCGAACGTCAAACCCTGTCGAAGCCGGCGAAGCATTGAACTCAATCGTCTATTTCCAAGACTGCCACCAGCCGGCGTACCCCATCGACACGGCAACGCTCAATCCTGTAACCACAGGCGATATCATCACACGCCGCATTGATTACCTGAACGGCGAACCGTACAAAAGTAATACGCGCAAGAAGCAGCCGAAGAAAAAAAAGTAATCGGAAGGTGCAATACGCGCTCACCCAAGCGGCGGATGGCAACCGGCTTCTTACGTGTTTCGCGCCGGCTAGGACGTATCGTTTCCACCCCTCTTCTCACCGATGCCCGAAAGAATCTCCTGACGAACGGTTTCGTCGTGCTCGTCTGCAAGCCGAGCTTTTAAAGCGTCAACAATCGCGATTGCGATCGCTGGCATACGACGATGCCATTGTCCAAGCGCCCACGCCGCTGCACCACGAATAACAGGCTCGTTGTCGTGAAGGACACCACAAAGGGACGTCAGGCCGGCTGAAATAGTACCACTCGCCGATGGATGATTTCCTAATGCGATAGCAGCTGACCGCAGCAAACCAACTCGTTTGGCACGTAGGATCGGTGAATCATGAAACTTTGTGCGGAAAGCTCCCTGATCGAGACGTAACAGGTCGACGAGGGACGGCATCTCTTCATTTTCTAGAGCTTGGAGCTCTGGGTCTTCGGTCCCCGGGGCATGCCGATTCCACGGGCACACCTCCTGGCATAGATCACAACCGAATATCCAGTTCCCAAAATGAGAGCGGAGGGAGTCCTCGACAGGCCCTCGGTCTTCAATGGTCAAGGCACTGATGCATCGAGTTGCATCGAGAACACGAGGCTCAGGCAGCGCGTCTGTCGGGCAGATATCGAGACAGGCAGTGCACGTCCCACAATGATCAACTTCTATGGGTTGATGCACGGGAAGTGCGACCGTTGTAAGAAGACCTGAAAGAAAAAAATAGCTTCCTGCACCTTGGTCAATCAGCATGGTGTTCTTACCAAACCAGCCAAGTCCCGCACGGGCAGCAAACTCTCGTTCTGCCAATGGCGCGGAATCGACAACACCTCGAGTTCTGCAACCTGGTATCGCGCGCTCTAGCCACTTTCCAAGCTCATTCAAGCGTGAACGCAAGACGTCGTGGTAGTCACGCCCAACAGCGTATCGAGCAATCTGTCCACGATCGGGGCTTTCCCTTGAATCAACAGTCTTTGCCTCATAATCGGTAGCCAGCATGATGACGCTTTGCGTACCGGGCAGCAGACTCTCAGGGCTACTGCGGAGCGGGAGGTGTCGTCGCAACCAGTTCTCCATGACACCGGCAAACCCCTGATCGAGCCATTGAGCAAACCGATCTTGCCGTGGTGGTGGTTCTGCCGACGTGATGCCAAGCCGTGAAAAACCGAGACGACGTGCCTCCTGCTCGAGTCTATCGAACACGCCGTCGCCCGGGTTGGATGTTTCTGCTGGCATTTGCTCGAAAGCTAGGGGCCTTACGGACTTTGGTTACTTCTATTAATCAACGTCACGCCACTCGCATCGGTTTCTAATACATGATTCGATAGCTTTCCGGCAGAACTGCTATAGCTTCGCACAGCATAGACAGTATTGTCCTACAACAGCAGTGTCGCACAGAAAATTTCCAGTAGTTAGCTTCCTAGCTAGCTCGGTCTTAGCCACTCCAAGGGCTTTCAACCGCCATGCAAAAACATCATAAAACACTCGGACATCGCACAAACCGCCCAATTGCTGCCCAAGTCGAACAAGACGTCTCACAGCACGAAGTGCGGAGAGGCTCAACAGTCCACCGTGCCTACCTTGCATTCGCAACCGTCGCGTTGGGTGCAGCACTTCTGCTCTCACTCGCCGGATGCCAGACGCCAACGCAACCAACCTATAACGGTGCCATGGTTCCCCCACCACCAACCGGTGCCATTGGCCAACCAGCTCCGTATGGCCCGCCGAGTGCACCTCAAGTTTCATACGCCCAAACACCAATGCCTGGTCCTGCTTCAACGTGGCAGGGTGCAACACCACCTCCCACAGGCTACCCACCACCTGCCGCCCCGACACAGCCGGTAGCGCCAGGAACCCAGCCCCCTCCAGCCGCTGGATCAACGTGGAATTGGTCGCAGAGTCAACCACCAGCCGGAACCCCCGCAGCCACCGGACAACCGCCGATAGCCCCATCGAACGGCGCCGCTGCACCGCCTGCCACAACGCAACAACCGCCCCCAACATACAACCCAGGCTACGGGGCACCTCCGCCAACCGGCTACCAGCAACCCCCGACAGGACAGCCACAACCATGGACAGGACAATATCCCCAAGGCACTCCGCAAACGCCTCAACAGCAGACAACAAACGGTAGCTGGTGGCCCTTCTCTGACCCCAATGCCGTCCCACCAGCTCGTGCAACTCCAGCATCTGTACCTAGATACTAGTCCCCTGAGTTGACAGCGAAGGTTTCTTTGAATTGGCTTTTGTCATAGTCTCGATCTTTCGTCTCCCGAGACGCGTAGCAGTAATGCCTCCGAGGCATCCGTCTTATTACGGTCAGTTTGGGTGTTGCGAGGCTCAACTCACGCTCCGAAGCCAGTGACAACGCCAATCGTATCCGTTGGAACTGTGTGCTCTGTTACCATAGGGCCGCAGTGTATTGAAACTCAACTTGAAGTTTTCTGATGTTCTGGAACTGGTCACCAATACTTCCACAGCGACTTCGTTCATCGATTAATGCATCGACCTATGCCATGGTTGATCGCATTGAACACCTTGAACCAAGCATGAAAGCTCTTGATGACACCAGACTACGTCGACTCGGGAGGTCTCTCTCCTATCGTGCGAGATCGGGTGAACCAACTGATGACCTGCTCATTGAAACCTTTGCAGCAACTCGTGAAGCTGGTCGCCGCACTCTTGGGATGCGACATTACGACGTGCAACTTCTGGCTGGGATCGCACTCGTTAACGGATCGATTGTAGAAATGCAGACGGGTGAAGGAAAAACCCTTGTCGCTACACTGCCGCTAGTTCTTTATGCACTCGCCGGGCGGGGTGCTCACCTTGCAACGGTAAATGATTATCTTGCAAAACGTGATGCCGAATGGATGGAACCAATTTTTAAAGCACTTGGTTTAAGTGTTGGCATTGTTGAGTCTCAGATGGATTTTGACGCTCGTCGAAAAGCGTACGCAACGGATGTCACTTATGGCACTGCAAAGGAATTTGGATTCGACTTCCTGAAAGACCGCCTGATGCAGCGAGAACTGAAGGAAGGCCGAGTAAACCTTGGGGCAACCCTCATGGGAGAAGCACGTTCCGGTGAATCGAAACTTCTCCAGCGTCCATACTGGTTCGCCCTCGTGGATGAGGCAGACAATGTTTTGATTGACGAAGCCAGAACACCGTTAATCATCTCTTCGCCTGACGGAGAAATGGGAGAACGTGAGCAACGGAAGGCGGCTCTGTTTCAATTCGCTTGTGAATTGGCCGGCGACATGGTTGCTGATCTCCACTATGAATATGATCCTCAAAAAAGATCGGCCGAACTCCTTGGTGTTGGTCGCAGTGCCGTGCGGGCATCAGAACGGCCTCGATTCGTCGACGCAGTGAGCATGCTTGAACTCTATGACTCGGTTGAACTTGCCCTCCGGGCCAAGATTGCTTTTATTCGTGACCGGCACTACGTCGTCCGAGACAAACAGGACGAACCCGGCCAGGAGATTGTAATCATCGATGAATTTACTGGTCGTATTGCCGAGGGCAGGTCATGGCGAGACGGGCTGCATCAGGCTGTTGAGGCCAAAGAAGGGCTCGAAGTAAAAACTGGGCGTGGTGGCCATGCAGCCCGAATAACAATTCAAGATCTTTTCGCAAGGTGGCCAAACTTGGCTGGCATGACAGGAACGATCGCGACGAGTGCAAGTGAAATCGGTCGCACCTACGATGTCGGAATTGCAATCGTTCCAACCAATAAACCTGCAGTACGCCAACGCCTCGAGCCAAAGGTGTGTAAAAATTACGATGAAAAATTGCATGAGATTGTTAGTGATATCAAAGATGTTCACGTGACAGGACGACCCATACTGATTGGCACACGCTCGATCGATAAATCAGAAGATCTTTCCAAAATCCTGACATCTGAGGGCCTACCTCACACTGTTCTGAATGCGCGAAACGTCGCCTCAGAAGCAGAGATAGTTGCCGCAGCAGGTGGTCGTGACCAGATCACCGTGTCAACGAATATGGCGGGACGCGGTACTGACATAAAGCTAGGAGATGGTGTTGAGGAACTTGGTGGACTCCATGTCATCTGCACTGAACTTCACGACTCTGCTCGAATTGACCGACAATTGGTTGGACGATGCGGCCGTCAAGGCGATCCTGGAACGTGGCGGCAGTTCTTAGCTGTTGACGATGACATCCTGATTGAAGGGTATGGACCAAAACGTGCTAAACGAGTAGGCCGCCGACTCCAGCGGCAACTCGATAGTCATCCTGAACGACTGCTGGCTTTCTTTCAACGCGCTCAACAGCGGGTTGAGGCTCGGCATCGACGGCAACGGAGAGCGCTTGAATACATGGAAAGACAAAAAGCTGAATCGCACATCCAAATGAGTCAGGACCCATATCTTGACGCCGCGAGCTAATTTTCTCGTCTAAAGGAGGCTCGCTGTCCCCGGTTCCGTAAACAGCTCAACATCGGTAAGCTACGGCATGTTGGGGAGTCGCAATATCCCCTTTTCCACAAAGTCCGGTTGACGGCTTAGGCACGCATTTGTGAATGTCTCAGCCTTCTCGATTCAGGAAAACCATATGGCTTGGAACGCACACAATTGGTTGGCAAAGCCGCCCAATTTTGAAACCTCTCGCCCGCGTCACGTCACAGAGCTCTGCCTCTCTCTGGTTGTTATCATGGTGATTGGTTCTGCGTCAACGTACGTCTGGTCGCAGGAGACCGTTTCACTTCAAGAAAAACCTGACTCCACGAACCAAACGGTTACAGAAGAGGACACCGCTTCGGCCCAAGACCTCAAAACACAACCAACCACACAACCAACCACACAACCAACCACACAACCAACCACACAACCAACCACACAACCAACCACACAACCAACCACACAACCAACCACACAACCAACCACACAACCAACCACACAACCAACCACACAAC
>WLWF01001656.1_pt1 | contig 17560 bp, 19 predicted proteins | sample 6718331 | NCBI WGS metagenome assembly WLWF01 (sample SAMN12718692, study PRJNA515312) | sponge metagenome | isolation source: marine sponge | host: Mycale hentscheli | place: New Zealand: South Island, Marlborough, Capsize Point | collected 2003-05-01
ACTCATCCCGCAAAACAAAAACCGCTCAACAATTTCCGCCCAACAAAAAACCGCCCAATATTTTCCACACAACCAAACCCCACACCACACAAAAACATTTTACACCGTTGACGAGCAACGCTTGAAAAAAATTTTATTTTTTTCTACATCGGCATCCACACAACAGACAAAAAAGCAATAAATTATTTTTCTGGATTTTTTGGCGTCGGCATCCACAAAATAAAATAATAATATAATAATATAATGCCAAAGAAAATTGATATAGAAATTCAACTAATCAAACATCAAAATGACCTATTAAAAAAAGTTATCAAGCGTCAGAAACTTCTTATCGATGACCAAAGAAAAGAAATCATAAGATTAAATAAAAAATTTATTTTATATTTTGGTTTTCACGATGTGAGCACAGACTGCGATACAGATTGGGAAGAAACATCCGATGATAGTTCAGACGCAGATATGCCCACCACAAATAAAATATAATATAAGACTCAATTATATAATGTCAGATGAAAGACGTATGAGAATTAAAGAAATAAATAATCTTATTCAGGATGGATTATTACCGTTTGAACGTGTAAGAATATTATTAGAAGAACTTCTTGAACTTCGAATAAATTATGATTTAAAACATCAACAAATGCTGATATGTGAATATTGTCGAAATTTAAAAAATGCTTGTTTTTTTGAAAAAGAAAATTGTGATACATTTCATAAAACTTGTAGATATTGCAGATTAGTCAAAGCAGAAATTATTAGAAAACAAACAAAAATATATCACTGCCCTACATGTCATACAGATTTAAAAATTAGATATGCGGGACAAGAAAAATTTGTATTAAGAAAACACCACAAAACAAAGAAACATTTAAAACATTCTATTAATTAATTATAATTATTAGAATAAAATATATTTAGTCAAGAACAACACAGTTGGATTGGTAAACTTTAGCAAGTCTTAAGAAGGTAAGATATACATCAAGTCTAACATTTTCAGCACTGTCTTGAGTTAAATCAACAAGGAGGGCACGAGAGTTGGATGTGGTATAACCAGCGAGATCAGACACATTGGATTTGTTAAAGTTAAAGGCAACGATACCAGAAGAATATACATCACCAGTTCCAGTGTTGACGCGTCCGAGATATTGGGCAGGAGTTACGCCTGTAGGGTTCCATGCTTCAAGTTTGTCTTGAGCATATAAGGCATAATGATATGCTTCAGCGATGTTATCGGCAGAAGGGGTTGCGTTAATTTGTAAAGGCTGGTTAGGAAAATAATCCGACCCAATATGAGATTGAATTTTAGAATAGTTGTATACAGCAGAAGCAAGTCTATCTTTACCTGCGGTAGATAAATCAGTTGTTTTTCTGGCAAGAATTCTTGCGGTTAAACTTTTAGAAGCTGCTTTTTTAACATCAAAATTAATGTTGGAAGTAGCACCAGGGGCAACGATAGTATGAAAATGTTCTTTGTAAAGATAGTTAAGACCGCTTTGACTCATTTCTTGAATCTTGCGTTGAAACTGATCAGCGAGTTCATAAACTTTGAAGTGCATCTCACAGTTAGAAACAGTGTATGAGGCAAGAGTGCCAACAGCTGCTTGATTTACAGAAGAAAAGGCATCATCAGGAGAAGCAAGAGCCATTTCAATACGAAGACCGCTCATAATGTTAGGAGGAACAAGTTTAGCACCATGAGGAGACATACAAGGCATAAGGCATTGAATGGGCAGTGCGAACACTTTACCAGTAACGGGAACAGCATCAGCAAGAACATTGGCCGCAGGTGCTTCAGTGTATCCTTGATTCTTGCCGAGGGTAGTTCTCCAATCATTAGAATTGTTATATACATCTATCATTTTCATAATAAGGTTAGCATCTTCAACTCTTGATAATTCTTTGCCAGTGGCAGTTCTAACAACGACACGAGAGAAAAGATTTTTAGCAGAACCAGAACCGAAACAGTGAGTGCCATCATTAGGAGTTACAACAAATCGAAGATAAGAACAGGCAGGATCAACAAATTGGGATCCAGTTTGAACATCAAAGATTACAGTGTCACCATTACCATAAGATGCTTGTTGACTGTAATTAATAACATGCGTACATTTAGAAGCGATGCTAATTTGCGGGGGTAATTTGTAATCAAGTTTATTAACCATCAAAAGAGATTCAGCAAGTCCGCTGTTCATCTGGGCATTCATATCAGGATTAGACATTTCTATATATTATTATAATATAAAAAAATTTTTATATATTATACTTTAATTATTTTTTTCTATATATTTATTATATAATGTCTTACGCAATTCCAATTATAGGAAGAAATGGAAAACCGCAAAAATATGGATCAGAATTTGAACAGATGTACGATTTAGAATTAAAGGGAAATTTACAAATTCCACAAGAACGGGTTGTAGATTATGACACAGGAAATAAATATACCTTATATGATAATACTGGAGGAATATACAACCAAGCAAAACTATTTGAAAATAACGATGACCCCAACGAAGAACAACAGACAACTAACCAACAAGCGATGGAACGATTAAGAAACAATGCGTCCGCTAATAGACAATTAACTGAACAAGAAAAAAGATTTAACTTATATACTGATAATAATTATGATATTAGATTTAGAAGGCAATTAGTTGATGAAGCAATTAAATCAGGATCTAATATATTCAGTGAATATTCTCAAGATCATGTGAGGGATGTTCAAACTGCTAATCTTAATTTCAATAAAGAAGAAACACTTTATACTAGAGCACCAAAAGGATCCAAAGAAGAAAAACTTCAATCAATGCTTGGCAGTTATGGTATGAATCCATTAAGTGCTGGATTAGCAGGATTGACAGCAATGGCAAAAAAAGAGCAAAAAGAACAGACGGCAGGACAGACTTTTAGAGATACATTTGCTGGTAAAACCAAACCAACAATGACAGATGTATTTCGCGAGAAAATGAAAGGCAGAAAATATTAGAAACTATATATATAATGACTAAAACACATAAGCAACAATTCAATGAAAGATTAAATTTAGATAAAGATGATCCACATAGTCTTGTTGAAATATCAAAACTTTCTAAGATACCATTAAGAATAATCAAAGATGTATATGAACGAGGCAAGGGTGCTTGGAAAACAAATATCAGAAGTGTGAGAGAGAAAGGAACATTTAAAAAGAATTTAGACTTGCCAAGATCTAAAAAACTAAGCGCGGAACAATGGGGATATGCCCGTGTGTATGCTTTTATAAATAAACTACAGAAAGGGATAGAACTCAATCATGATACTGATTTATCAAAGAAAATAAAAATGTATAGATAATATATAATGGTAAAAATAGAAGCAGATAGATTTAGATTTATTAAATTCCAGAAATCAAAAACGATGAATAAAAAATACGACGCCATAATAGAAGATGTTAAAACAAGACGCAAACAGACTGTGCCCTTCGGCGATAAAAGATACGAACAATATCGCGATTCCACAGGAATGAAACTATATAGCAGATTAGACCACAACGACGAAAAGAGAAGGCAGAATTACAAAGCAAGACACGAAAAAACAAGAAATAAAAAATGGTCAGCATCTTGGTTTGCTGATACATTTTTATGGTAGAAATATAATTTTAATTTAATGATTAAGATTATATGAATAATAAAGTTTTATTAGATATTGATATTGATGGTAAATGTATATATGATATATCTCCGCCATCATCGCCTGAATTGGATAAATATTATGACATAGAGAAATCCCCAAAATCATTGATAACAAGTATATTGTTGAAGTCCAAATGGTTTGATAATCATGAATATAATAATGATCCAGAAAACTATTATTATATATGTTCTTTATGTGGTGAATATGTTTATTATTATCAAAGACAGGCACATTCACAATATCACAATAAAAATAAATGTTGTAATATACTTTAAACATGATCAATAATATCTTTATTAATATCATCCAGTTCTACTTCTTTTATTTCTCTTGCCATCTTTGATAATATATAATCTTTTGTGTAAGGATATGTAATAATACATACTTGCTTTAATGTTTCTTTACAAAATACTTTTTCATATATATACCCATAAGGATTTATATAAAATTTAATACCATCCACTAAATACCACGAATAATTATATATATTGTGATAATTCATTATAATATATATTTATAAATTTTTTAATAATTTCAATCTATCTGAATATGACTCTTTATGCTGTTTTTGTTTTTGTGATATATTTATAGGACTTGATGGCGGTGCTTTAATTCCGCTTTTTTCTTTTTCGCTTTCTCTTACGCTTTCCTGTTTGGTTGTTATTTTTTTTGTTTTTTTTTTGTCATCTAGAGGGAGCGGAACTTTCTTATCATTTGGTTTTATTTTCTGTAAGTCAAAAGGAACAGAAGGTTTTATTGTAACCTTATTTAATTTTAATTTACTTAGATTAACTTGCTTACATAATACTTGTTTCTTTGATACATCTTCTGGTTTTGGATAGTCATTCACGCTATCATATTCCCATCCCATATAATAATATAGGGAACGCCACCAACCTGTGCGATGTTCTTTCTTATCTTCAGTATTCATTATATTATATATATATATTATTTTAATGAACTGTTATCAATATATTATCAACAACAGTTGAAGTAACATCAATATATCTACATTGAATTTTAAAGAAATCTCCCTTTGTAAATCTTTTTAATGTTGTTATCGTAGATGTATTCGAACGCGGAACTGCTCTAGGATTTGTAACGCTTACAATTGTTGAATTATCTAATACATACCCCGATCCTGTATCATAAGACAAAGCAAATTGAACTTCGTCATTAGTGCTAGTGTTACTGTGTGTTATTTGTGCTGTAATTTGTAAATCTGCTATATCTTTATCAGCGTAATACAATTCAATCTCATTACTCAATGATCCATAATTAAATCCCGTGCTAGTTACACCAGTTAAAACAAAATCTTTATCGACTTCTTCATAGTTAGTCACCGAAGATAACTGCCCGTTAAAATCTATCAATATTAATTCATCTGTCCCACCTAATATATTTTTAGCATCTAATATATATGCAAATTTGTTAGCATTTGCTGAATCTCTCAGATAGTTCCCCGTTGTGTAATTTCCACCAGTGACACCACTCACGAAACTTTTTAAACCAAATCTTTTTGATCCTTTTAATTCTCTTATATTAGTAGGGGCAAATGTTATATCAGCAAAAGTTGCGGATGATACAGTATTGCTTACTAAACCGTTAACAATACATGTTGGTAAAACATCTATTGTGCCAGCGTTGCCCAGAATCTCATAATTAATAATAGCAGATTTATTATAATTATCATCTATTGTCGCTCTTTCATAATTAATTAACGGGGCAGTTCCTCCAGTTCGAATAAATGTATTAGCACTGATGGTTCCCAGTTGTGTAAGTGAATCATTTTCAAAGTTTATTGCATTCTCTTGATCTCTAGGGTGCATTATATTACCACTAATAATAACAGCATTAAAACCCAATACAACAGGAGTTAATGTAGCATTAACAAAATCAATCATTTTCATTGTTGAAGCAACCTGTGCTCCGGCCATCAATACAACTTTATTATTGCAAAACTCGAAACTTAAACCATCAGAAACTTCTAATCCAACACGAGTATATATCCCCGTTGGTTGTGCTCCACCTCCATTGATAAAGTTTCCTAACAATCTTACTGTTCCCCCTCCTTGTAATTTGCCTAAAGAATAAGGGGCAATTATTTGAACATTTTGTATTCTACATCTTTTATTCCTACCATAGAAAGGGGCAGGTGCTCCAGTATTGAAATTACTAAAATCAAATAATCCTTTAACATTTGCTGTTGAACTTGTGAAATGACCACCACCCCCAATAATTGTAATATCGCTTAAGAATAGATGTTGGTTATCAGACCTAAAACCGCATATATCCTTAGTTGATTCATCAAAGGTTATTGAGCATGAAACAGACTGACCACGAATAGCAGTATTAACATTAAAATTAAAACCATTAGATACAGTTATTTGATTATGTATAATATATGTTACATTTGGTAATAGATCATAATAATCATTACCGAATATTGTCAATACTGTCTCAGTAAATCCAGAAGCATCATATATATGAACTGTATCAACTTTATTACTGCTTGATGTTGATTCTTCTAATCTTTTAGCAAATGTCTCAAGTTTTGTATTATTCATTATCATGCTTGAAGTTCCGCTAACTAATTTTAAATCTCCTGATAATGTTTTTAATGTAGCACTACCGCTGGGGGTTGATAGTTCAACATTACCGCTTGTTGTTGGGGCAATTGTTATAGGTGATGTTATTGTTTTAATATCTATATTACCTGTGTTTGCTATCTCTGAACAATTATCAATAAATGAACCGTTAAGATCTATACTTTTATTATCTGTTGTAATGCTACTGTTAAAATTAATAGTATCACCTATTATTGGATTTTGTATATTAACTGTTTGTAATGTTCCTGTTCCCTCTATGTTTCCCCCATCCATGGTTATTGTTTTAGAATTCATATCAATACCTGTTCCCAAAGGGTTGAATGTAATACTACTTACCGTTTGTAATGTTCCAACATTCTTGATATTATTCGTTTGTAAATCAATATTATCACTAAAAAATATATCGTTTGGTCCTGCCAGATGTCCAATTGTATCAGTTAATATTACATTACTTGATATCTGTGATATGTTTGTTATCTGATTATTATTCATGCTTACATTATTATTAAATGTGGTTAATCCAGTTATAGCAATATTGGGGGCAGTTAGACCGAATGCTAATCCACCGTTAAAAATAGATGATAACTGATATATATTATTTTCATCAAATGTCAAATCATTAAAAACATTTATTGTCGTATTTGGCGATTTAGCGTATAAATTATTTACTTCAATAAGTTCAGCATCTAAATCATTTACATTGTTAATATTTTTATTATCTGTATCTAAATCAACTGATAAAGGATTATTTAAAATTAAACCACCATTAAATGTTGATGCTTGAACATTACCAACATTTAATATATCAAACCCCCCACCATTCAATGTTTCTATCATAGGGTTTCTGACATCACCACCAGAACCGCCACCGCCTTGAATAATTGCTGATGCTGGTATATCATCGCCTTCTAATTTATATGTTATATTCAAAAAGAAATCAACAACCGATGCTGGATTAGTTGCTATATAACTATCATAATTCAACAATACAGATGTTGAACCCCCACCTGATGTTGTAATGTTTGCTTCGGTGCAGTTATAAACCTGAGCACCACTTGCCAAAATAAATACTGAATCACTATAAGCACTTCCTGTATGTTTTTTATCAAATAAATCAACAGAAGGAACACTTATTGATATTTGCGCGAATGGTTGATTTGCTTTCAAACTTCCTGTAAGTTCCATATATACTTCTACTATATTGCCATTTTTTGCGAATCTTGCTTGTGTTCCTGATTTCAATATTAAACTATCCCATTGAGTGGCAACACCAAGAACAATTGGGGTATAATCACCACTATCAAGATATTCTGATTGTCCTTCAGCGTCTCTCACAATAACTTGTCCATCAACTGTCAAAGATCCAAAAATTTGTGTGTCTCCTCCGTGTGTGTTTTCTCCTGAGAATCCTCCAATATTCATATTATTATATATTACATCTATATAATAATATTTTAAATTAATCAAAGTATATCTTAAGCATAACAGAACAATTTGTGTTGTTTGGCAGTGCTAGTTTGTTTCCTTGTTCATCTCTTAAGACAATAGAAACTCTTGAAAGGTTTTTTGGTTGTTCATAAAGTATTTCAGCAAGTTCATCATCATTATTTTGTTTGTAAGCAGTTCCGCCAAAAGGTGTTTCACTAAGTGAAATAGTATCAACTAATGATATATAACCAGAAGCACCCGCATCAAGTCCATGAACCTCACCAACTTGTGGTGAATGAATTTGTACATATTCACTTCCTACAAGATTATATATATTATCCATTACTAAAACAGTTCCATTAACTGAATCATTTTCTAATCCTATAACATTTGCTATTGTGGAACCAGCAACAAAAAATTGAACATTATTATTGGCAGCTGTTCCTGCTCCTGAAAATGTAAATGTAAGTTTGAAACTAGTGGAACTTCTTGTGACTGTTACAATTGCCCCATCTATTAAAACAGTATCAATAGCATTTTTTAATTCGACCATAAGTAAATCAATATTATATTGACCTTCAGGAATTGTAACAGTTATATTTGGTAATCCATTCTGACTAAGTGTAAGAGTATTATTTGTTCTTTTTCCATCATCTGTTATATTATAAAATACATTAGGCACAAATATCTCTTTGACTAAAACCTTCAGAACCTGCTGACAAGATGAATCATTGAATTGAACAGTGAAATCTCCATTAGTTCCAATTTGTTTGTCTTTGCTGTTAATAACAAGTATTTTTTCCTTTGACATATTATATTATATGTTTATAAAATAATTATTCATTAATTGTTAACATTACATCAAGATTTTTGCGATACCTCTCAGCGATTGGCACTTGGTTATTTATATGAAGGAATTGATACGGTTTATCAGTAGCATGTCCTATTAATTGTTTGAACTGTTTTTTATGCTTATTAGGTGGACAATATTCATCACATAACAGATCAACCTCAGAACCAGATGAAGGATATAACATAATGTTTGAAGCATTTAATCTTGTCACTCTGTTGAACTTTGTCCATGATTGTCCGCAACATATCACAGATATATTGTAATGCCTACCCGCTATAAATATTTTAGTAAAGTTTTCAGACTTCAGAAACTTCTCAGCACTCTGACAGTCATCAAAGATTAAACATATTTTTGGTGATTTTAATAATCCATTTTTATCTATCAATCCCTTCTGTGTTTTTAATATATGATCTAAAACTGGTTTAAATTGTGATTCATTTGTTATAATTCTATTTTGTTCTAATTCAAGATGGTCTGCCAAATCATCACCGCCTTCTGCTGTAGGTGAGAATAAAAATATCAAATCAAAATAATGTGATTTTTTATTTTTTGGATTTGTTTTCCCATACATATGTGGACGTGTCATAAGATTGACAAGATTCATACTTTTTCCGCTACCTGAACGCCCTACTAGTAATAACCTAAAAGGATGTGCTGGTATAACTTTCTGTTCTTGTAATGGTCTCAACTTTATTTTAGATTTATTTGTTTCAAACTTAAGAATTTTTAATAAATCATTATCTTTTTCTTTTGGTCTTGGTTGTGTCTTTTTCTTCTTATCTTTGTTTTGTTCTGCCATATAATCCGCATAAGAAGTTAGATCAAATGTTTTATTTTCTCCTGCTGTATTATCATCAGGTATATCAAATTTACTGTCAAAATCGCCAAACATTAATTTATATATAATAACTTTATATATAAATTTATAATAAAAAATCGAAGTTAAAAATCATATCAATATCCTTTTCGCTTAATGGTTTAACTATTGGTTTTATAATTTTAGGTTTTGGAATATAATACCAGTTTTTTGATTTTTGATATATCTTATTATATTCATTTATTTTTTGTTTATTGTCTTTTTGATATTTCTGTATATATGCTTTTCTAGTTGTATATTCACATTTGATGCATGTTCTTCTGTTTTTTCTAAACTTACATATATTTTGTTTCTTGTGGCAGTTTTTGCACTCCATTATTATCTATATTTATATATTTATATAATTAAGGGTTTATTGTAAATAGTTCTGATTCTTCATTTATTGCCCAGTAGTTTCTCACATCAGAATAATCGCTGTAAGGTGATTGATATTCAATTGCTGTATTCTCGTTATTTACATAATGATATTCTGCCATATTCTCAAATGTTGTTTCATTATTTTGTGGGATAAATCTCATTTCAGGAATAGGCACAAGTGGTTTTTGTCCCAGTGCCATCTCTCTAATTCTTTGTTCAGATATATCATTTGTATCATTGATTTGATTCCATGTATCATAAGGGATAAATACACCAGCATTTGTATATCTAATTTCATCACCCATATATTGTTGGCGTTTCAATGGGTTAGTGTTAATAGTCCCTTGAGCACCTTCGCTTGTTGGTGGGATGTAGTTGAAAGCAACAAATTCAAGATCATCCGCATATTTCTCTTGTTGTGATTGGTCCAATATTGCTGTTGTTGGTTGTATTGCTTTTGGTATCCATTGTTTGTTCTTAGATGGTTCTTGATCTAATTGTGCCTGTGTTTCTGCCAATACCTTAGGATCTACGCTAATTTTCTTTTCTGTAATACCAGCACCTGATGTTATTGTTTGTCCTGTCTTTGAATATCCAATCATAGAACCCGCCATAGCCGCAGGTATTGTTGTCAAGTATTTGATTCTTCTGCTAATATCAGGATCATCAGGATTTTCACCCCTTCTAATGTAAAATTCTCTTAATTGTCTAGCGGTTAAATAAGTAGCAGCTGCCCCAGCAATAGCACCGGGTATTACACCCCCAAGAGCACCTTGTGCCGTTCCTCCTTGTCCAATAGAAGAACCAACTGCTCCAGCAACTGCTCCAACAGTAGCACCACGTTTTGGAACATCTGGTGTTGGTCTTGCGCTTGCTTTTACTTTCTTATAAGTATCATCAACTAAATCAACCATGCCTGGGGTCATAATAGGATGTGAATCTGTTCTTATCAAACCGCTATCAATAACCCTACGTGCTACATTCCTAATAACTTGAGGTGTTTCTGGTATAAGATTCGCAACAGTTTCATATAGACTTCGCAACCATGATTTATATTCAGTGCTTTGTCCTTTTCCTTCATCCATAGCAAACAATTCAATCTCAGCATCTTCAATTTCTTCTTTTTCTGTCCTTGGTTTCTTTTCATCAGTTCTTTCTGTTGGAAATCTTGGTTCCCTTTGTTTTTGTTCTTTTTCTTTTTCATCAGGTTTGCGTATGCCTCTCCCTGTTCTTCTCATATATTCCTCAAGTCTATGTTCATAATAATCCACAGCTTTCTGTGCCATTCCTCCTATAGTGGGAACGCTTGGATTCATATATTCTTTTTCGTGGAATTCTAACCAATTTTTCAATTCTCTTGTTGAAGCGTCCAGTCCAATGGGTTGTTTGAAAGGCATCCATCCAGTGGCATATATATCTTTCTGATCTTCTTCAGGTTTTTCAGTTATTGATGTTTTTGTTGTGATTTTCTTAATCTCTTTAGGTTTCTTGATTGGTTTAGGTTTCTTAATTGGTTTAGGTTCTTTTGGTGCTATGAGTGGGGGAACTTCGCGTATAGGCGTAGGCACCTCAGGTTCTTCAACCTGTGGTTGTATTGATGGGGTTTCAGGTTCAGCAAAAACATAATCATTAAGATCTATGTTCAAAGTATTCAACATATAATTTGCTACAGATGAACCAACACTGCCTGCTATAGGTCCAGCAACACTTGTAAGAGTTAAACCAAGAACACCTGATGCTATTGTATTCATGTCTATACCTCTATTGCCACCTAACATTGTTCTAACAGAAGGTGCTAATACTGATCTATATTCTTCTGGAATATTAGCAACTATTTGATTAACTTGTTCTTTTGGAAGTTTCATATCATCACCTTCTTTTAATTTTGTCCTGTCAATTCTCTTTTCAATGTTTTTGTATTGTGCTTTTAAAATTGGATTTTGTTCAAGTAATATTTTCAAATTACTCTTGATATCTGCTCTTTCTTCCCTCGCCTGTTCTTCTCTCACAATTGCTTTTTTCTCAGTTTTTTTTATTGTTTTTGTTATTTTCTTTGTTTCTTCTTCCTGTTGTCTCTGTGCTCTTTTTTGTGATTCTTTTAATAATTTGTCACGGTCTTCTCTTTCTTTTAGTCTTTTCCTTTGTTGTGCTCCTTGTCCTCTTACTTTGTTGCTCACAATCCTCAATTCATTTATAAGATCCCTTTGATAATTTTCAACTCTAGTATCATCATATATTGATAAATCAACCCTTAATAATTCTTTTAATCTTTTCAGATATTCTTCATTAGTCTCATATTGTCTTCTTCTAATTTTAGATTCAACCTGTTTTGTAACAGTCTCACCCATAGGATCCTCAAATGTCACAGTGAATTGTTGAGGTATTTCACGATTAACAGCAAATAATGGCATCGCTCCAAATTCTATTTGTCCAATTCTTTCTTCTCGTTCTTCTTTTGTTAGTCTTCCTGTATTAAATAAAAAATCAGTGCCGATATCTGATAAAGATATTATTGTTTCATCATTATTTCCAACATATCCCCCTTGTATCATTCTTTGGATAATACTATTTAAACTTATAAGAGTGTTATCTGGTGATAGTCCTCTTTCTCTTGCACCTTCAATAAATTCATTAGCAAGTTGTTGTGCTTCTTCCTTTCCTTCTGATGATTTTATTTTTCTTTTTAATTGTTTTATTGCTTTATAAAATTCAACAGTAATAAATTCAGATTCATCTTCAAATGATTCTGCACTTGATATTGGAATATCCATTGAGTCAGGTGAGTCTTCAGCATCAGCATCTGAAGGTTGCGGAGATATACCTGTTATCGCTCTTGTAAATATATTTCCAATAGTTCCAAGAAATGAATTATCACTAAGTAAAGATCCCGCAATGTTTTCTGCTCTTGCTATTTTGTTTTCATCTGGTAATTCTCTCACTCTTTGCCTTATTCTATCTTGAATAATATCTTTCGCTTCTTGTGGTATATCTGCCATGACTGTAGATTTCTTGATGTCTTTGCCTCCAGATGTCATATATTTTTTATCTTTGAAGTCATTAGTCTTTGCTGTGTTTGTGGTGTGTTTTCTTTGATAAAACTTTTTAATAATTGCCCAAGTCAACGCAAGCAATGCTTGTTGAGTTAAACCTGTTGATGTTCCTTTGCCTGACATATACTATATATATATGTAATATATAATAAATCCTGCCTTTTACAATTAATAAAAACCGCCTTTTATATATATATAATTTTTTATATAGATATAATATATAATGTCTGATAAAGTTGAAGATCATAAAGTTGAAGATAATAAAATTGAAAAAAATAACAATGAAGAAATATCAAAAGTATTAGATGATATTGATACATATAAATATTGTAAAACAGATATACTTCATAAAGTTAATTTTGAATCTAAGATGGATAAATTTATATTTGATTCATTGCCATTGTCTAATTCACAGAAGGAAGAATTATTGCTTAGTCTTTATAAAGTTTAAATAATTATTATAAAATTATATTATATAAATTATATAATATAATGCCGTTTTATGTGCGTAAAGTCAGAGGAGAAGAAAAGTACAGAGTTTATTTCAAAGATAACAAAGGAGCATCGCCATTGTTTGAATTTGATACAAGAGAAAAAGCACAACAAAAAATGAGGGAAGAAATATATGAACTTGTTGAGAAAGAAAAACAACAAGATATAATAAATAATAATAGTGATAATGACACTGAGATTGATAATGTTTAGAATTTAAGAGATCTAACAAAATCACCCGCATCTCTTGTTCTAACTCCTTCACTAATATATTCGAATGATGGGCGTCCGCCTTCAGGATTTAAAACAAAATCTTGTTCATTACCTTTTGCTAAATGCTTATATACTTCAAGTATATCATCATTGAAAAACTTTTTAGCACAATGTTCTATGCCTTGTGTATTTACACCTTTCATTCTAAAGTGATATCCGCTGATAATATTGCCTTTGGCATCAGTTGATTCAAGTTTATCAATATAGCATTTCTTACCAAGGAATATTGACTGTGTTGCGTATATCTCAGATTTTGCTCCATCTAAATCAAAATCAATATGAAACTGCCCGAGTTGTTTGCCTGTTAATTCTCTATTGTATTTTTTTCTAAATTCGGTTTCAATAGTTTTAACATCATCATAGTTGCAGTGAATGCTGTCTGTATCTGTATAATATAGCGGGCACTTATGAGTGTTAGCAGTATCAAATACTTCATTCATAATTCTCTTAGAATAAGACAATATAAAAGATCCAACTTGTGCCATGTTGTGAGACATATCAACACTATCCATTTTAACCTCCCATTGTGTGTTGGTGAGTGGTTTCCATTCTTTGATAGTATTAAAATAATTAGCAATATATTGATCTTTTTTATCATCATTAATAATTACTTTTTTTGTCATAGTCTTCTTGGTGATAGTCTTGCCATAACTACTATTCATCATTAATTTGAGAATAAGTTGCATTGCTTGGTTGCCTGCTTTCTTGTGCTTTAATCTGTTGATAAATAAATGATGAATAAGATCGCCCATATTTTTATTGAATCCGTTATTGTAATATACTCCGCTAATAATTTCATATTCGATTCCTTGAAACTCAATCCAATCGTTAAGTGTAATCTTATCTGTATATGTAATAATAGGTTCTTTGATTTCGTTGATATATTTTAATGATCCATTTTCATCTTTATAACTAACCATCGGTAATTGTTGCTGTTTGTTGATTTTTGTGATTCTAATTTTAACCATGTAGTAATCATAAGAATCTAATACTTTTTTATCTTTGCTGTCAATTGGTTCTGCTTTACCTTTAGGCAGTCCTAACTCATTACATAATCTTCTGATAGCACTCGGATATAGTGAAACCCCATCATAATCCGCTATCTTTTTATTGATAATCTTTTTCTTGTATTTCTCATTTACTTGTACACGTCCGCCTGTTACAAAATTACCGCAAAACTCTCTGAGATTTCCACACATTTGATATACATCATCATATGCTCCAAACGCTCCCATAATAGCATGTGTTAAACTTGAGATAGTAAGATAATCAAATAAATTAATAGAATGATTTGTTTTATATTTTTTATTTAATTCAGATACAATTTTATCAATAATTTGTTCAAACTTTTCTAAACCTTTCATAAGTATGTATGTATCATATTCAAGATAGTATTTATAATATAAGTTAGGATTGAATATATATCTGCCTGTTTCATCTTTGCGATATCTAAATTCATAATTATCTTCAAGATTCTTTTTAAAGATTTTTTTATTATCTTCAGATAGAAACTGTTCATATTCATCAACATATGCCCGTTGATCTTCCATATTATAAATAGTGTAGTATTCATAAGCAATTGCTTCTTTCTTTGTTAGATCTTTAGGTAATCCGAAAGACTTTTGAAAAGAGGCAAGAGGCATTGGTGCCAACTTGTAAGAATCTCTAAATTCAAATTGTCTTTTTCTAAACATAAATTTAACATTGTATAATTGTCCATCTTTCTCACAAGGTGCTCCCATATGAAAAATAAGTTTTTTTAATACACTATAATCATACTTAAGGTTATGAAAATAAACAATCACTTTTTCGTATCCTTTTGATTGTCTTGCTAGACTGTTCATAAATCTATCATACAAGGTTTTATCCTCATCAGTTTCTTTTCTTTCATACGTATAACCATGACTAAGTTTATCACCTGTTTTTGTAAATCTCATTAATATAGGTTTGTGTGATCCGTTGCTAACATCGGTTTCAATATCAGCATAAAAGATAATAGTTTTCTTTTCATTATTTCTTGGTTTGTATTCATATAGTTCTTGTTCATCTTCGATAAGTGCAAGTGTTTCAATTTTGTCTTTGTGTCTTTGATATTTATCGTGTGATTTGATAATGTGATTATCTTTATCAAAATGACCAGACATAAAAAGATTACGGATAAGCGTAATACTATCAACTTTACAAGTATTGCTCATTTTGTATTTCTTTTTATCTTTTGTTCGAATGTTGTGAAAGTCTTTCTCATCCTTAACTTCATCATAATGTAATGAAGAATATGAACTGTATATTGTATTTTCATTAATAAAGTAATGATCTTGATATAGAGCAATTTCAAATGTTTCATCATGTTCTTTGCTAAATTTCTCAATGCGTTTTTTATTGTTTTTATCAAACCAAGTAAGATTGATATTCTTTTTAATAATTTCACATACTTGCTTGATATTCTTCTTAGGAAAAAACGAACCCGCTTCAAAGGTTGTTTTAACTCTGTTAAGAAGTTCTTGATTAACATTAAATTGTTGTAAAGCATAAATCAAACAGTGTTCATCTAATAATTTAATATCAGAAGATTCACTGATGATTTGATATTTCTCAAGGTTGATATTAGTCATATTAAGGTATCTAAAAAAAGAACCTGATTTGAATAAGTTTCTAATACCTAGAGAACCATATTCAACTTTAGCGATACCTTGTGCCAATATTTCATTAACACTATCAGACCCTGAACCATACGCCCCAGCGTTTGCTTGACCAAAATAACCAGAAGTTAAAACACCAGTTAAACTTGTAATAGTTTTATCATTTAACGGAAGATATTGTGTTTCACCATCTTCTAATGTGAATTTGATAAATTTGTTTTTGTTTTTCTTTTCCTCTAAATCTCTCAATATATTTGTTGCGATTCGTCTTTGTTGTTCATTGAACCTGTGTTTGCGTCTGATAAGTCTCGCCAAGTCTGTGAATGTTGGTTGTTCATATAGACTTGGCAGATTAGTCCGCAGTGCTCGTGTTTGTCTTATAGCAACAGGTGTTTGATATGTTTGATTAGATTCCCTTGCTCTTACTAAGTATCGGTATCTATCACTATCAACTTTGATTTGATAATTCCCAGCACCTTGAAAAACATCTGATGCTCTGATATATCCCTGTCTTAATCTTCTTAATGGCATTGTTTATATTATATACTTATATAATATAAATTAATATTTAAACCCAAAATTAAATAAATTAAAACTCAAAATTCTATATGTTTTTTATTCTTCCATGTCTTGAGGTGCGTCTAGAACTTTCGGTTTTCTCTTTCTAACATAATGATCTTTATAATATTTTTTTTGGTATGCTTTCCTTTTTATGTATATACATTTTCGGCATACCTTTCTGCGATATTTTTTTGATTTGTCAGTATGTTCAAAATTATCAATAGTTAAATTAATTTTGCAATCTTTACAGTCTTGATTATCCATTATATATATATTATTATATCTATATAATATTATTAAACCCTTAAACGAAATAACCCGAAATTAATAATTAACTGAATCGTTATAGATATCTTTTATAAATTCATATATTCTATAAAATAACTTTACATATACGGGGATTATAATTAAATAATGAAATATATACAATATAAATATAATAATATCTTCAATTGGCATACTATCAATCATTTTATAATAATATTATATAATTAAACCCTTAACTAAGATTAAACCCTAAAAGATGCCGACGCCAAAAAATCCAGAAAAATAATTTATTGCTTTTTTGTCTGTTGTGTGGATGCCGATGTGTAAAATGTTTTTGTGTGGTGTGGGGTTTGGTTGTGTGGAAAATATTGGGCGGTTTTTTGTTGGGCGGAAATTGTTGAGCGGTTTTTGTTTTGCGGGATGAATTAAAAAATTTATTTTTTTTTGTGGGAATTTTTGAGCGGTTTTTTGTGGAAATTGCC
>WLWF01001658.1_pt1 | contig 17508 bp, 16 predicted proteins | sample 6718331 | NCBI WGS metagenome assembly WLWF01 (sample SAMN12718692, study PRJNA515312) | sponge metagenome | isolation source: marine sponge | host: Mycale hentscheli | place: New Zealand: South Island, Marlborough, Capsize Point | collected 2003-05-01
CTGATTCTGGTTCTGGTTCTGGTTAGTTGAATCAGAAACTATATTTTGTGTATCTATTGGCACAGCAACTGGTATATTTACTGTAGTCATTATTTCTAATTAGGTGTGACTCCTATCTAAATCTTTAATTGTTTTTTAAAAATGAGCATTTAAACAATTGGATGTTACATATCACTAATGGATCAGTCTTGTCATAATGAATTAAATAATTGCCAATTAAAATACCAAACCCTAGATGAAGAGTCACCTACCTGTAGAATTTGTTTCGAAGAGGAAAGCCCAGACAATAAATTAATTAGTCCATGTAAATGTACCGGAAATTCTAAATTTATACATGAAAGGTGTTTACATACTTGGAGGTTTAGTAATGAAATTGGCTCAGAAGCAAGAAACAGCTGTATGGAATGTAAACATCAATATCAGGTTAGACGAGTTGTAACACCAATACCTAAATCTTTTAAATTATGCCGTCATTTTCATAAACATTTTATGTGTCATAGTATCATTATTATAGTACTAGCAAATGTCATTTCTGATACTTTATGTAGCTCTGATAAAGTAAATAGTGACTTTGGTAGTTTTATGAGTTATAAACTAGAAGGTGACTATAATAATTGTATAGTTATTCCAAACGTATTCATCATCCTAATGACTGGATATCTCTACCTGAGTATTAATCAAGTGCTAATTAAAGATAGTATATTATCTAATAACCTAATTAAACATAAAATAATTGCTAATTGTGTCATATTTTTAACATTATCCTATCTTGTGCCAAGTTATACGATGCTTATCTATCTTATCTCAATACAATATATATATCAAACATATCTTCGGGATAATATTGATAATTATGGTAGTATTAATGAATTGATTGTAAATTATTCAGAAGACTCTAATTTAGACCAGAATCTATCTAGTAGGGAAGTAGTTGAAAGTATCGAAAACGATACTAATACTAATACTCAACATGATGATGATAATACTCAACTTAATGATGAAAATATCACCATCATTGTTAATAGTGATGATGACAACGACGACGATGAGAAACAATCTAGTAGGCAAGATAGCTCAGATGACCTTGATATTGTCTATGTCTAATAATATCTATTGTGATTGATTAGTCTCAGAATTTGTTTTTTGTAAATTTTCTAAATATTTCCATAAAACCGTAAAAGTAGCGCTCTGAATACCATTTGACAAAATTTTGGTAGCGAGACCTCTAGTAGCTAAGCCAATAATGCCCTCTTTTTTTATAATGCCTTTGGCATGATCTAAATAACTTAATTTACTTTGATCAGTTTGTTTACTTGTTTTTAGTACTCTGGCGGAATTACTAATTATATCAGAGGTAAAACTAGCACAAAATCCTATGGTTGCATTACGACATAATTTTTCTAGATGACTATTTCCAGGTTCTAGGTTTTTATCTAGATAACCAAAGGTAAAAAACCATGGGTAATAACCTAACATTGTAGCGCTTATAGTACCAAAATAACCATGATAAAGACTGGGAAATCCGTGTGTTTTTATTTTTTGATTAATAATCTTAAAACCATCCTTACCATGTACCTGCATCATAGTCTTAAAGGTATCAACCGGCATTAAATTAAGTCTCCATAAACTACTTCCAAGTGCGCCCATTCCAGTTTGGATATATAATGGTAAATTGTTAGCCTCGGAATATTGAGAGACCATACTGTAACAGGCAATATCACCAAATCTGGAAAGTGGTGCCTGTAACATTGCTAAGGGATATCCACGATAAAATCTTAATAATCCTCCTTCATTATATAGGTTTTTAAATGAAGAAAATAAGCTACCACCATTTTTATACTGATAATTAACTGAGGTTCTTAACCACATTAGCAGGGTTACTTGAGATCCCATGGCTGTCATCCCGGAAATACTACTATGATAAGCCTTATCAAATGACCTTTTAATATCAAAAGGCTTAGTATTCTGATTAGGATTTTTCGCAACTGTTTCTGTTTGTGTCATATCTGCTAATAATATAATTATCTGTAAAAAATACCCTAATATAGTTTTATAGGGGTTCCCAAAGTCTTCTTCTACAAGCTAAACACCCAGTGGTATTAGCAGGATTACTATTCAGATGGTTATAGAGATTAGGATCATGTCTGACCTGTGTCGCGGTTACTAGAGTGGGTTTATTTTGATACATATTATGAGGGAAAGGAACTCTTGGATTGGTAGAATTTTTCTGACGCTGGGTAATATATCTATTTAGAGTTTCTTGTTCTACATTTTCTTTAATTTGTTTTGAGATGGTTTCTAATTCACTTGATATTTCACGTTCAGCTTTTGTTTCTGTCTTTTCCTTCTTATTCTTTTTGCCCATCTGGTTTAATATATTTTAACATAGATAATTAGTAGTGATAAAATATATAATTACTGCCACCTCCAACTACTAGAACATTGATGGCTTATTAGGCTCCTAAGTTTTTTACACGACAATAATCGTATTTTCCTAGAAGACTTCATTGCCAATGCTTCCGAAAAGATATCAGGACCCGTTGTATATAAAATATCATATTCTATATGGATCGGTAGTTTTATTCTAAGTCGGATTTGGTATAAACAATTTTTAAGAAACATGTGACCTGGTGGGGAGGCAAAAAAATAATTACAAATTCTAGGTAATCTTTCTGGTATACCATTACGTATTTTGGGTAAATGATGTCCTGGAACGGTTTTCCATTTTAATTTGTCGGGGCGAGTATCTGTAAGAATGACTCTGACTCTTGTTCTATTAATATGATCTAATTCTATTAATCTTTTTCTTTCATAGGGAAATTCCACGCCTATTATACAATGTTTACTTTTTATACTTGCCATAATATTAAGTTTATGTAATGGTAATTTTGGAACTACATCTAAATCACTATATACACCTCCTTGGCTATAGATTATTAATATCCGAGAGATATCACAATACTGGATGGGTTTTAATTTAAGACTAAACAGGTGTTTCCATTTTCCCCCATCGAGTTGTTCAACTAGATTTTGGATCATGGACCTATTCCAAATTTTAATAGTCCAATCTGGATTTAAACTACGCCAGGTTGATAGATTATTTTTATATGTTATTGGCATTTCAGATTTGTCCCATAAGCCATAGATAAAATGGATGGTTTTAGTCATAAAAATATAAAAGAAATCTATTTTAAGATACTAGCCTAATATCACTTAATGAATTCACCAAATCGGTCTACTAATTTAATTAATCATGAAACCGATCCAGTAATTATTCCAGATCTAAATAATTCCCTACAACTTGAGAGAAATATATACCGTAAGATACTATTTTATTCGAGTATTTACCAGTTTATTGTAGTTATAGGTTCACTTGGATTAACTATTCATTATGGTGGTCATTCCAAATGCCAAATACTATTTGCTTCTTGGATAGTCTCATGTTGTATCATGTGGGTAATTAACTTATCAATACAAATACTACTATTTAGAAATAGTAATCCAACTAGAATAAATCATGGTATGCTGTTGAGATTAAATAATGCGAAGAGAATGATAAATCCATATAATTTAATTGTAGTAATTTTAGGGCATATATTAGTTTTTAAAAATCAGATGTGTTATATTACATATCCAGTATTATATTACATTAGTGTGTTTCTATTAGCACATACTTATTTAGTTGTTGCATTTGTCTTAATTTTATTTATAATTATGTTAGTTTGTTTACCATGTTTCTTAAGAATAATTAGACCCTTAATGGAAACCAAAAATGGACTTTCGGATCATGAAATAAATTCTCTAGAAATTAATAAATATCAGAAAAATAGCGATGATGATACAAATAATAACTCATGTATTGTTTGCCTAGAAGATTTTAAAAACGGAGAAAAAATTACCCGTTTAAAATGTCAACACCAATTTCATGTAAAATGTATTAGGGAATGGCTATTAATTAATGGAACTTGTCCAATTTGTCGGCAAACCGTAGAAATTTCAACTGAAATGGATATAGTATAATTAATTTTCTGGAAAAATGATTTCCTTAGATTCTAGACTATGATAATTAGCTAATATTGTTTCAAGGTAATTATCATATCTATATTATATTAAATGGTACAGATAATATATACAAAGGTATCCATTAATAGCAAAATAGTATATTTATAATAGTGATTTTTAAAAATAAAAAAATTAAAATACCCCAAGATTTAAATTTTACGTGCGTTTATTTTTATCTCAAGAAAGTCCATAAAACAAAGAAATGGGACAAGATAGTGAAAATTGTTGCTCATCTGGTTGCTGCCCGCAGCCATATTACTGTAATAAACCTGCCACCTGCTTTCCTTCCGTGTGTGAGGTTACTAAAATTCATGGATGTACCACTGCCCCCAATGCTGCCGCTCCAACCTATGGACGTGGAAACCCACCACCTTGTGGTTTAGGCGCAGGAGGTAGTTGTGGACCCTGCTGCTGGGATAGTACCTTATGTTTCCCAATCCCAGAGGAATGCAGCCCTGGTGATAATGTAGTTCACATCCAGAAGCCATCCCAGGCTCCTCAGATTAGTGCTGATGCCGCAGCTGCCTTAGCCATCTACAACTATTCTTTACAGAATGTTATTAGTAGAGGTCTTAAGTTTGTTGCCAGTTACTACGATTGGTTATATTGCCAGATTGGTTTATACAAGTGGAGAAATGATAAACCACCTGCTGCATCTGGTGATGATGCTAGTGACCCCAGCGAAACAAGTGCCTACCTCCCAAGTGTCAGAGAAAAGGTTCCTCCTCAGTTCTATTCTTCTAAAACTGAGATTTCTGAGGATGCGAGTGGAGAAACTCTTAAAACTGATACTTACAATGAGGGTGGTCACCCACAACAATTTGGTGGTGTATACACGAGATCTAGTGACCCTGACCAGGTTGCCTTAGGTATTAATGCTGGTAACGCCTACACTCCACCAGCCAACCTTTTTGCTCAGGTTGCGCAGGTTCTTGGATGGGCTGACACTACTTTCAGCCAAGTTGATTTAGCTAGTTGTGTCTGCAACAACCTTTGTCAATTTATTCAGATGTTAATTAACATTGAAGGTAAATCAACCATCCGTGATTTTATTAAGGATCAGACCTTTAACAGTGCTCAGCATCAGTTCTCACCACAATACCTTGGTTGTGGTAACTTATACGATGAGGGTAAACTAGTTGATTTTGGTGACAGTGTTATTTCTGTTATTGACTTATTAATGGAAGTTCTTAACAGTCTTGGTGTTGATGAGGATCCAGAACAGGGTGAACAACTAATGCAGAAATTATGTCTCTGCCTAGCCAAAGCAGCTGGTAGAGGTACCTGCAATGTTGGTGGCTGCAACCTAAGTTTCTCAAATAACCCAATCGCATGTGATAATGCCTGTCCTGATCTCAGTAAATTTATTAATGATGTAGTTATTGGTGTTGATTTCGCTGATGGTCCTATTGATGGTGCTAACCATGATCCTAGTGTTATTGGTTACAATAATAATATCTATCGCCAACAATTCTTCACTATGTTTGTTGATCTCTTACAGTTTGTACTTTTTGATAGAGATTGCAACCCAGACAGTTTCAAGAAGAGTGGTGACTGTGGTTCCTGCTGCCCCGCTCCACCATCCCAGGAAGATTGGCTTAAGTCTAGATGCAGAGCTGGAACTGGTGACGGCAAATGTGTTGTCTGTACCGGTGCCTGTGCCGATTACCGTAGAAAGGATGACTACAAACCATTAGTTAGCAGTTTACTTGCTGTTAAGCATGCGATTACTCTTATCAGTCTTGATAGATCTGATGTTCAGAACCAAGCCACCTACTCTGAACAGGTTGCTACTGTCTACAACAACATTGTCACTGACTACTACAACCTCTACAAGGATCACGGTGATACCTTAACCTTCTACCCTGATTGTGCTGCTCCACAATTCTGCTGCTCTACTCAGCTCGCTGCTGATAAATGCCAGTTCAATTGCTGCACTGGTGTCTGCGAAAATGTCGCTGGATGCTGCTTATACCCAGTCCCAGTCATTGATACTCGTAAGGCTACTTGGTGCTGCGGACAGGGTGTCCAATACACACCATCTCTCGGTGGATGCTTTGACAGTCTATGTGTTGATCTTGATGCCAATGTTCAATCAAGTACTGAGGATGGCACTGATAGTATCAGTATCTTTGATACTACCAGTAAGGGTTCTGTCCAATGGGACTGCTTCTCCAACCCATGCGTCATTATGCCATGGTGCGCTCAGATTGAGGACTGCAACCAGGATTGCTGTGATCAGGATCCCTGCCACAATCACCACCTCGCGTAAATATAAACATATTTTATAAATTTAAATAGTTACGGTTATTTTATAAATTAATATTATTATACTTTTATAAAATAATGTATACTAATTCAAATAGTTTAGGTATTGGTACGACCGGTAATACGTATAATCTTGTACCTAATAATATGCGTATGCCCCCAATTAGTTATAAACATCATGGACAAGCTCCGCAATTTAACAGTCCACCACAACAACCGACCCAACATGCGTTTTCTAATAATACCCAGAGTAATTTACAAGTAAATCAAGTAAATAAAATGGATGAACCCGTTTTAGTAGAAACCCCAACTATAGAATCTAAACCAGATGCTGTAGTAGATCATAATGGTAATGTAGAAAATGATGTACATCAAAATAAGATTAATCATGGCGAAAAATCTCAAATTGAAACTAATACTGATAAAAATGTGGTAAGTTCCCCAAATATACCACATTATTGGAATGAATTATTTCAAAATGTGTGTAGTAATCAATTATATGGAGCCTTTCGTAAAATTAAAGGAATTATTAATAATTCATCTTATTTTGATCAAACTAAATTAGTTTATATAAATTATGAAGCTATGCAATCACTTATTGGAAAGGCAAAAAGAGACAGATCTAAGAGAGGTCTAATGTCATTAAAAACATATCTAAATATGGATAACCAAGATATTGTAGATATTACACAATTAGACAACACACTAAACTTAATACATGTTATGGAAATTATGGGACCACCCGACCATGCTATTATTGCCCTAGATGGAGGTCAACTTAATTATTTAAAAGAAAATAATTTCCATGAATATTACTGGCCTAATGGTAACAACGGAATAACTTGGATTACACGAGCTACATCTGATAATTGGAGTAATTAAATTAATTACTCCTAAGATACAATAAACATGCGGTTAGTGTAATCCTATCAGAATCGTATCTTTTTAATTTGTGATAATAATTACTAAATATTTGGTTATCAGTTATATATTGATAACCATAATAGGCACCAATAATTTGTCCAGCAATAGCTGCTATACTATCGGCATCCCCTCCAAGAGACTGGCACCTTGTAATGATTTCCTCTGGTGTTTTAGCGTGATAGACTACATGTAAAGCTAATGATAATGCGTCTGGGCAATATGTCCCATAATTATTACTACGTAAGCCATATTTCGCATAGGCAATGTGATACTGTCTTACATTTACAACCTCTTGAATATCAAGACTTTCTTGACGCCAATTCCATATACCATTTAATTCTGGAGAGTCTGCAGTTGCCTGTGTTATTTGTCTTATTATTTGATATACTTCATACATAATAGTATTTTTCTCTGCTTCACCCCTATTTGGGTGAGGTATCAGTTGCGTTGGATACATATCTAACCAATCAACTAATATTTGATCCAGTAATGTTTTAAAATCTACCTGCGATAGATTACTTGACTGATGGTTAATAAGCCTAAATAAAATATAGCCAAGGGTCGCACAACAGGCGGCTACCAATTCACTACCATGTGTTGCATAACTTTGTAGCTGTGACATCATTAAACACCATTCTGGATGATTACGGGTTAAAATAGGAACAGGAGCTAACCTAACTAAACTACCATTTCCGGCATCAGTACTTGGCTTAATAAACTGGTAATTTTTATTAGTCAACATGTCATCAATGGCGGTTTCCATTGTACTACCTATCGGTTTGGTTAGTTGATTATCTAAGCCATTACAGTAACCTGAATACCACCAATGATACCATCTTAATTTAGCATCTAATGATTCAAAATTACACTTAACTAATAGTGATTCGGCTAGACATAGTGCCATAGCAGTATCATCTGAATATTGCCCATCTTCATAATTACAAGGAAGTGGATCTTGTGGTTTATCAGTAATCGTATCTATGTTAGTACCTTCCCATTTTAGACAACTACTATTCCCAATCGCGAGTCCAAGAAAACACCCAACTGCTTTAGATCCACAACCTTTATCATGTTTTAATGATAATAAGATAGCTTCCTTAGGGTATTGGGTCAAGGCACTAAATTTACACAATGTATCATCTCTATTTTTTTGCTTTATAGCTGGTAAAATTGGATTAATTGCTAATTTTCTAGCAATTGAACGAATTTTAGTATCATCTAAATTCATAATTAATGTTAATTATTTAATCTTTAAAATAATAATAAGTTTTAGTTACTTTTTCTGTATTAGCAATCTGTAGAGGATAGGCTCCTGCTTGAAGTAGTTCTAGTTTTAGTACTGTTGGAATTTTAACACTAGTACCCTGTTTAGGAGCCAGGTTAGGAACATGTCCCTTGATATAATTCCACTTATTTGGTAAATTATCGGTTAACAACAGACTACTAAAAGTACTCTTCAGTTGTTTGGGAAATAATCGTAATAACGACGCTGTCATTTCATAACTAGTATCACATGTAGCTACCTCTACTCCTTGATGATATAGATTAACCCAAGCATAAAAGTAACCACGATTTTGGAATTTAAATACTGCTAAATAATCCTTATAAAAGACATTAACAGATACCAGTGTACCATCTCTGGTATTTCTTCGGAAATCTATGTGAATTTCGGTTGGTTCGTGTTTGTACAATAATCTATAGATTGATGGTACCTTAATATCAGTATCATTGACTAGTTTCCACGGTGGAGAATATTTATCTAATAGCTTGACATTCGTAAGTTTACTGAACATTTTATAAATCCTTTTTAAATAAATAGACTTTAGATAGTTTTTCAAGTATCAAATTTTAATATCTAATAAACGCAATTAGAAATTTATTAATACTATTGATGTTGATTGGAATTGTAAGTTAATTACCCTAATTACATTAATTACCCTAATTACCGGGTTGGTTCATAAAATATCTATGATTAATGTTTTGTGAATCATCTGATTCATATGGATTTATGTGTGGAGGTAGTGAATGTTTATCATGGAATATTTTGTGAGTCATATTTTTAGGTGCCGTTACTGGTTTTACTACTGAACGGAAAATATTACCGTCCCCATCAATAACCAAATTAGATATTTTATCATTTTCACTGTCAATAGTTGGTAAATTTCTAAATTGGATAGTTGTGGAGTTTTCTCCACCGCCATCAACTGATAGGCAATTGGCTCTTAAATTACAAATACATCCTACTTTTTTCACATTTAAATAATTTGTATCTATACTGGTGGTAGATGGTCTATACTCGGCAGGTAACGCTGATGGAAAAATAGGTCTTGTAGGTATTGAGGGTCCATTAGGTAGTAGGCACATATTGGTATTACAAATGGTTTGGGTTTGGCTCTTATTACTATTATTACTAGTATATTCTACATTAAAAGGTAAACTATAGTTATTAGTGGAATAACCTGGATTCTGACTATTTGTACAAGGACACGACATTTCTATTAATGTACCCTTATCTTTTTTTTCTATCTTATTTTTTAATTTATTCTAAACTTGTAATAAAACTAAATAATTCGTCACTAAGTCCAAAATGACACCCATTGGGTTCATCTCCTATATTCTTTACACGACTAGAAATATTTTTACTATGCAAAAGTGATACAATCATAGATCTCCATGGATATATAACACATTTATCATCTCTATTTTTAATAAAATGTCCAGCTTCCTCACCTTGATCACTATCAAGAAAGGGTCTTTCTTCCCAAAATGATTTATAAAAACATAGGGTTGCTTCAGAGACTCTATGCTCAGAAGGTCTCTCTATCGGTGGAACATTAATAGTAGATATTAATTTCTTAATATGGAAACAACCAATAGAGGTACAAAACCCACATTGTTTTTTATAATGATTAAGATAGCTAATTTTAACTAGCGCGTGTCTGGGTGGATAGATATCATCGTCGTCCATCATCATAATAATTTCATGGTTACATTGTTTCACGGCTAGATTCCTCTTTTCCCCAATGGATGTTTTTTGATCAAGTTGAATATAATTTACCGATTTTAAATCAGATGGAATTAAATCCTTGACACATTTATCAGGGTCACTATCGTCTATAATAATCCATTCTAATAGGTGCTCTGGATAATCAGTTCCTTTATAATTCATCAGGGCTAAATTAAAGAAGTTGGGTCTATTATGGGTCAAGGTCACTATACTAATAGAAGGTAAATTATCTATATTTTGTTTAATTTCCATCGGTATTTTCTCCTGGTAATCTTGTTTATCTAATTTACTAATAATATTAACCATACCACTAGATAAAGCATTTCTAAAAGTTTTAGCATTTTTAAGGTAATCTTGTCTAGCAAGTTCTCCATCCTGTTTAAGATTCTCTATCGGTGTTTCCATAATTTTCTTAATCACGTTGTTAAAATCTTCTGGATCAAATAGAGACCGGATTCCAAATGTCATACCTAGTTCTTGACGTTCCTTTACCTTAATTAGGTAAGGGTCTCTTGAAAATGTGTTCATAGGTTCAGCATTAGTGGTGACAATAATACTATGACATGATCTTGCCTCGTTTAGATAATGTCCATACCCCTCTGCCTCTGAAGGACACAGATGGATGCCACAAGTGTTCATTAAGGTAATTAACTTATCATCTTCTAGTCTTTCTGGGTAACTTTTAATATTAGTGGTAGTTTCTGGTATAATAAATTCATGATTTAACTTATTATAAATTAAGTGTAGTGTTGGATATTCTGGTTTCCAGGAATCTATTAAGGATTGGGTACCTTTAAACATTGATTTACCAGCTACATGTAAGTATTCTTGATAATTTTTTTTATGTTTTAAGGATAGACGATCAATACTTGTCCAGCCGACATATCTAATATTAGTAGCCGTGATTTTTTTAAATGCCTCCTCGGAATCTTTAGTCTTACACCATATTTCATCAAACTCATGTAAATATGGAACCCATGTTTTAAAACACCATTCCAAATTAGGAATTAAAATATTTATTTTAGCACTATGAATTAATAATGGATTAGGAATTTCTAAAAAGAAATTTATATCCGCACTACCACACTCAGAACAATAAAAATTAACTGGTCTAACTTTAAATGTAAATGATTTTTGACCGTTTTGTATTTGTCGTAAATTATTAACCAAGATAGAAGCATCATTAGATAAACCATATTGATTATTGTTAGTTATAATATTGATAGTAAGATCCCTCATAATAATCAATACTAGATATAATTTCTTTAAATTATATCTTTTAATACCCCGTTTTTTTAAAAATGGGATATAAAGATGTTCTAAACCATTCATAATATTTGAGAAAGATGTCTGAGATAAACTCCGATATGTTCAAGACCCAGCAACCTAAAGAGTATTCACATAAAGAATTACAAGTAATTAAGCGGGATATTGCTAATTTAGAAAAAACTCAACAACTGGAAATATTAAAAATAATTAAACAAAATAACGGAAGATTAACGGAAAACAAAAATGGGGTTTTTATTAACCTAAGTAATGTTTCTAATGAATGTATTGAAATAATTGATAAATTTGTTCAGTATTCGTTAGAAAACCGTGAAAGACTACAAAATTTAGAAAAACTAAGTGAAAATTTGTTTAAGGGCTCTATGTTAAAAAAACAATACGATAATTTTTTAATTAATCAAGAAAAAGAAGAAAAAGATGAACATGTTACCGAAGTGGGACAAATAATAGACTCACATAATAGTACCATATCCGATAATATAGATATAGCAAGGGATAGGGACATTAATGGAACATATGGGGGAGAAGATGATGATGATGATGATGACGGTTTATCGTTAGATATTAAGGAAAGGGAAGCATGTACTGGGGAAAATGAAGAAGAGACCGCTATTAAAAATTTCTTTGGTCAAACCAAAAAAAATACCAGAGTTAATAATGAAGAGGATGAAGATGATGATTTAGAAGTAGATGAAGAAGATGATGTTAATGTTAATGATGATAATGATAATGATAATGATAATGATAATACAAACGAAGTTACTAATAAGAAATATCTACATGTTAACATTGAATTGCCTAAAAGAAATAAATTTACAGGAAGAAATGCTCGGATTCTAAAAAAATGTAAGGAACTTACAAGAAATTATCATTCTGATAGTAATTACTATGGTATCTCATTAGATACAGTTGGTAAATTAAATAATGATTTAAGTGACGACGATGATGATGATGAAGAAGATTATCATCATGAAAACATATTACCATTAAAACATAAGGTTGCTAAAAATGAACAGTCGCAACTATCTGATATATCAAATGAATTAACTGAAGAAACTGTTTAATATTTTTAAATAAATAAAAATTGATAGCCATTGATTTAAAGATATAGAGTTTATAACTATTAGTAATGGATTTTATTAAGAGTGATGATCTAAGTAATATCTTTAAACATATTTCAGATCGTACAACTAAGTCAAATAATAAAAAAAAGCATATAAATGATCAGACAAATTTACCTAATTTTTCTAGTTTACAAGATCATAATATTGATGAGGTGACACATTCTACCTCAAATCAATTACATAAAGACCTGTTAAATACTTTGGAAAGTAAATCTAGTTTTGTTAAAGACCCTGTTAAACCTTGTCCAAGAAAAACACAAACACAGAGTACCTATCGTGATCATAATCATAATCATAATCAAAAATATAAAACCAAATTTGACAGGCAATCTACTGATAATAATTATAAAAATAGTAAACCATTTACTACCAAGATACCTAAAACAGTAAACGGGGTTATTAAAATTAATAAACTCATTGATACTGTTAATAAGGAATATAATCATCATTTATCACTTTATAAATGTCCAGATGATGAGTTACATCCGATCCTATATTATGTTACTAGTTCTATTATACCTGAATTTTCAAGCTATCAAAAAGAGACCAGATTAAGATGTTATAAGATAATTAGAGAACGATTAGCCTATGATCTTGATGAACAAGATCTCTATACTAAAAATAATTACAAAAAGAAATTTAATAAGACAGAAATACAAACCAAATTACTGTCACAGAAACCAATTCATGATAAGTGGTTGATAATTTATTTAGCTGACTATTTTAATATCAACATTGTCTCTATTTATGAAAATCTTGTGTTACAAAATTCAGAATACCAAAATAGACCAACATTATTACTTAATGTTGAGAACAGATGTCCAAAAACCTATATTAATCAGGGAAATACTCTACATGCCGCATCTATAGGACAGATTATTTGTCAGAAGTGTGATTACCTAATGACGGAATTTAAGGTAATTTCTAAATACAAGTTAGATGAATTACAGTTAATTGCAAAGGCAATTAATATAGATGTTGAGTATCAAACGGAAAATGGTAAAACTAAAAATCGTAGAAAAGATGAATTATATGGAGATATTAAAAACCGATTATCATGCTGGTAGGGATCACATTAGCTAATATGAATTATATTATGTCATAATAAGAAATTTTATATCTAACTGAAACGTAGATGGGATTAGCTGAACATAAATTTGCTATTTTAAAAATTATCATAATAGCCATTGTTTTTTTGTTTATTATCGGTTATCTAATTGTAACCCATTTTAGAACATATATTATCAACAATTGGACTACCTATCGAAATAATCCATTTGTGGTTCCATTTGCTGGATTTTTAAGAAAAGATGGAGAAAAACGTGGATTCATTGAATTTACTAAACATAATTTCAAATCCTGGCACTGGACCTTAACTAAAGGATTTTTTAGTTATCTAATTAAACCAATACAATATATACTAAATATAATTACTAGCATTATCAATGGTTTTACAAATACTTTAAACATTTTTAGGGCTCAAGCCAAAATTATTAGAAAGATGTTTGCGGATATTGTACAAACTACGGCTAGTAAAATGGCTAACAGTTACAGTGCTATTCAATATTACCAAGCTAAATTAACAGATTTAATGAACCGTCAAAAAGCCATGTTTCAATTAATGCTGTTTTTCGCTGATTCTATGAAAATGACATTATCTAGTCTTATCAATGGTCCGGTTATGGGTCTAGTTCATTTTTTCCCTACTTTTGGAATTGCTCTATTAATATTAATAGCGATTTGTATAATCTGTATGTTGGATATCCCTTTTGTTAGTTGGGTTGCCTGTCCAATTTGTTTAATTTGCTTTGGAAAAGAAACCCCTATTACTCTAGAAAATGGCGTGATGAAAGATATTAATCTAGTAACAGTTGATGATTACACTGCTAAGGGAGGGCAGGTGATTTCTACTATGAAATTTTATATAGGAGGTAATAAGGCAGATGTCTATCAGTACCGTAATGTTATCGTCTCTGGAAGTCATTTAACCTTTCTTGATAGTACACCAATCCGTATTGCTGATATCCCAGAGGCTAGATTACTTAATAAAAACCCTGAATATCTATATTGTCTTAATACGGAAAATAATAGACTACTCATTAATGGACAGGAATATAGTGATTTCCATGAATGTCATGATCAGACTACTAATCAAATTACCATGTCACTTATTATTCAGGCATTAAATGATAAAAAACTAGATATTACTAGTATAAATAGGGATATCCCATGTTATCAGTGGGGTATAGCTAAAGGTACCAGCATCCGGATGAAATCCGGAAGGTTACAAGCTATTGAAAACATCCAAATTGGAGATTGTCTAGAAGGGGGTGGGGAAGTATATGGTATTATTAACCATTTAGCTAGTTATCAAGATGTCTACAGTGACGGAAGCCTAACTGTTACCGGTACACAAGCGGTCAAGAAAAACGGATGTTGGTCTAGATTTATAGAATTACCTGATGTAAATAAAGTGGAGTATCCCTATAAATTAACTTATAACCTAGTGACAAGAAATCATGTTATGGTGACGGAAAATGGTACCTACTTAGCTGATTATCTTGAATTAATGGAAAATCATCCAGTTTTTGATATGATACATAATCTTAATTTAAATTCAATCTAAAGTATATATTAGAACTGAATACTATATACTTTAGATAATTGGCACAAATAACAAATAATAAATAATAAATACATAAAGGAGACCTAATGATCTAGGTGAATATGAATCATAAATATATAATATTATTATAATAAATCTAAACATACATCTAGATTTTACTAGTTTAAAAATTTTATCTAGCTTTAATAAGATGATACAAGTAAATATTTTACTATTGGTAATTATATTAATTGTTGTTTTAGTAGCTTATAGTTCAACTAAATATGGAAAACCTAAATCTATTTCCCACTTTTACCGAGTAGAAAACGTATGTCCCGCACTATTTATCATTAATCCAGCTCTACAGCAAATCAAGGCGGAATTAATGATGATTAATAGTTGGAGGGATTGGCCAGAAAAAATGCTATATCCAGATGGATCTTGGAAAATAGTACCCATTTATGCTTTCAACCATTGGTGTCAACCCTATTGTCAACAAGTACCTACTTTAACTCACCTATTAAAACAGATACCTAATTTACAAACAGCCCTATTTTCCAGGATGGCACCTGCTACTATTCTTGAACCTCATCAGGGATGGGCTGAACTTTCTAATAGAATAATAAGATGTCATCTAGGTGTGGAAATTAATGAATTAGGTACAAGTTATGTAGCGGTAGCTAATGAACGCCAATACCACGAACCTGGTAAATGGTTTGCTTTTGATGATTCAAGAATGCATTATGGATGTAATTTATCTAGTTGGTCTCGTACAATTTTAATTATAGATATTACCAGACCTTCCGATATCCCAAAAGGTATATCTAAAGTAGAAACCAGTGATGGATTAATAAACTTAATAACCGAAATCATAGGCAAACCGGGTATAAAATCTTAAACTCCTTAATTAGGACTTATCATAATTATTTAGAATAATTTAATATATATCCAGTTATTCTAAATAATTTGTATATTGGTAATTAGGTTAATTGTATTAATTATATTATACGCCTACTTAGGCATTTTCAGGCGCACCACTTCTATAGGTACTGGTCCACCAGGTTGGTGTTAGGTATGGTGGCATCTCACCCTTACCAACGCAATCAATTGGTGCTGGTCCCATTTCAATTAATTTTTCAATTTCTGAATAGGGGATGGCATAATTATAGTAGACACATCTAGAAAGATAACCATCAAAACCTCTGAAACTCATAATAAATAAGTCACCATAGTTCTGCTTAGGTAAACTGGTAAATTTATGACTCTTACTTAAATTACCATTAAGATAGACATCCATAGTAATTTGATTTACACTTAAGCAGACATGGAACCACTTATTAAGTGGGATATTTCTAACATCAATATAGTTACCTGCTATACTATTGTAACTATTGACATAAAATCTCATGGTATTTTCCTTAGGATGTAGCCAGATTCCAGGGGCACGATTTGGCCAACTGGTAGAGTTTCCTTTATGCATAATGTGTTTCCATTGTCCATATTTAAATGACCAGTCTGAGATAAACATCCAGAAACAATAGGTAAATTCAGCACCACCAAGTTCATTTAATGATCTGTGAAACTTGTTACCTGGTATAACCACAGAGGTTTTGGGGCATAAAGTCTTGCCGTCCTGGATCCAGACCCGATTATATTTATAATTATTTATTCCTTGAAAGACACCTTTCACAATATGTACTACGATAAGTACAGCTATAATAAATAATATGGCTAATATAATTTGAGCGCCAGCACTTCCAGATTTAAGATAATCTTTAGCACGATTAGCACCGTCCTTTACTTTCTGTCCTGCTCCCGCAAATTGTTTAGTATTGAACATTATTATATATTTGTAACATATTTTTTCTCTGTAAATTAATGTTTTACTGTCCGCTACTGGTTTGATCGCCACTGGTATAAGATACTTGGGCAGATACAGTTACTTTAGGGAATAGATCAGCGAACTCTTGTAATAAACTCCAATGCAGTGGACCCTTAGAATATATCTTGTACATTTCACTAGCATTTAAAGCTCTATTAAAATAACGTAATTGGGCTAAACCACCATCAAATCCACCACCGCTTGCGACATATAAGTTTTGATCCCATGGAACTTTTGGAACTCCTTTTAAAATACAACTTCTAACTAATTTACCATTTTGATAAATATCAGTAGTCCTATTCCATAATACTACACCAATATGGACCCATCTTTGGAGTGGTAATTCTAC
>WLWF01001659.1_pt1 | contig 17497 bp, 24 predicted proteins | sample 6718331 | NCBI WGS metagenome assembly WLWF01 (sample SAMN12718692, study PRJNA515312) | sponge metagenome | isolation source: marine sponge | host: Mycale hentscheli | place: New Zealand: South Island, Marlborough, Capsize Point | collected 2003-05-01
ATTAGTCTTGGAGACTAAATAGACACTGACAAGAAGCACTTAAAATATTTAATAAAAACATTTTAAGTGCTACTTAAATTTATACATGAGGTTTAGCATGACAATTGGTTTAGTAGGCCGCAAATGCGGCATGACTAGAGTTTTTACAGAAGATGGCATAGCACATCCAGTAACAGTGATCCAGATTCATGAAGATCATAAGATTACACAGTTAAAGACTTTAGAAAAAGATGGCTACAATAGTATTCAATTCACTTACGGCACTAAAAAGGCAAGTAAAGTAAATAAAGCACAAAAAGGTCAGTTTGAAAAAGCGGGCGTACAGTCAGGCAAAGGCATGATGGAATTTCATGCAGATATTGATGGTTTAGAAATTGGTTCTGAGCTTGACCTATCATGGGTTGATGAGTGTAAATTTGTTGATGTTGCTGGTACAAGTAAAGGTAAAGGTGTTGCTGGTGTATTTAAGCGCCATAACTTTGCTATGCAAGATGCTACTCTCGGTAACTCTTTAGCGCACCGTGCTCACGGTTCTATAGGTCAAAATCAGTCTCCTGGTAAAGTCTTTAAGGGTAAGAAAATGGCTGGTCACATGGGTAATAAGCGCGTGACAATCCAATCATTAAGCGTTATCAGAGTAGATAGAGATAAAGGTTTATTACTTATTAAGGGTGGTATTCCTGGCGCAGTAGGTTCTGACGTTATCGTTAAACCAGCTGTGAAAAAGGTAGGAGCTTAATATGCAAGTTCAAGTTCAAGCTGGAGACAGCACAAAAAATATAGAGCTTAATGATGCCGTTTTTGCGGCACCATATAATAATGATTTAGTTCATCAAGTAGTTACAGCTTACATGGCCGGTTCAAGAGCAGGAACAAAAGCTCAAAAAACTCGGTCTGAAGTTAGAGGTGGTGGTGCTAAACCTTGGAAGCAGAAAGGATCAGGTCGAGCAAGGGCAGGAACTATCCGAAGCCCATTGTGGCGTTCAGGTGGTGTTACCTTTGCAGCTAAACCGAGAAGTTTTGAGCAGAAAGTCAATAAAAAAGTTTAAAGAAAAGCTATTTAATGTATACTCTCTCAACTAATCAAAGAGGAATGTCTCTCTGTGGTTGATAAGTTTGATGTTACCTCACTTAAAACTCGTGAATTTTTAAGTCAGTTAAAAGAAAAAAACCTCCCACAGCAAGATTTGCTAATTATTACCGCATCTATTAGCGACGAATTATATTATTCATCTCGAAATATACCAACAATTGAAGTAATTGATGATCATGAAGTTAACCCGTACATCTTGCTTAAATATAAACATGTTGTTGTTACAGAAGAAGCGATGAAAGGGTTAGAGGAACTATTCGCATGAAAATAGAACGATTAATGACAGTGCTTAGAGGTCCTCATACCTCTGAAAAAGCGACAACCATTGCTGAAAAAAATGGACAGATCACCTTCAGAGTTGATAAAACAGCAACGAAGTTAGAAATTAAAAAAGCTGTTGAGCATTTGTTTGATGTTAAAGTTGAAGCTGTGAAAACAGTTATCATTAAGGGTAAAACAAAGCGATTTGCACAACGACTTGGTAGAAGAAAAGATATCAAAAAGGCCTATGTTTCATTACAAGAAGGTCATGATATTAGCTTCGCTACAACAGAATAGGGTCGAAACTCATGGCATTATTGAAAGCGAAACCTACATCGCCGGGTAGGCGTACCGTAGTTCAGGTTAAGAGAGATGGTCTACATAAAGGACCAGCTTACGCACCTTTACTAGAAAAGAAAAAACGTTCAGGCGGACGTAACAACACTGGTCGTATTACTGTTCGTCACATTGGTGGTGGACATAAACAAAAGTACAGAACAATCGACTTCAAGCGCACTAAAGATGCTATTGAAGCAACTGTTGAACGTTTAGAGTATGATCCGATGCGAAGCGCATATATCGCATTAGTGGTTTATAAAGACGGCGAGCGACGTTACATTATTGCACCCAAAGGCCTAAAAGCTGGGGATTCTGTAGTAAGTGGACCTGAGTCTCCAATCAATGTTGGTAATTGTTTGCCTTTGAAAAACATACCTGTTGGTTCGGTTGTTCATTGCGTTGAACTAAAACCACTAAAAGGTGCTCAGATGATCCGAAGTGCGGGTTGTTCAGCTCAAGTTGTTGCTAAAGAAGGTAGACATTGCACCTTAAGATTGCGGTCAGGCGAAATGCGTAAAGTATTGCTTGTTTGTCGTGCAGTCATAGGCGAAGTTAGCAACAGTGAACACAATTTGCGTTCTTTAGGTAAAGCTGGTGCGACAAGATGGCGTGGTGTTAGGCCAACAGTTCGTGGTGTTGCCATGAACCCAGTAGATCACCCTCATGGAGGTGGTGAAGGTCGCACATCAGGTGGTCGTCATCCTGTTAGTCCTTGGGGTACACCTACTAAGGGTTATAAGACTCGTAAGGCTAAAGCATCAGATAAGCTGATAGTACGAAGACGTAAGAAACGTTAATAAGAGGAAATCATTGTGGCTCGTTCAATTAAAAAAGGTCCTTTCGTCGACCATCATTTATGGTCAAAAGTTTTAAAGGCCAAAGAAGAAAACTACCGCATAACTTTTCACGGAACTCCAGGTGCGGCAAGAAAAGATGTAGATGAGAATGGAGATAAGTACGCTAGTGCTAAGTCTATGCCGAAAAGTAAAAACGTAGTAGAGTCTCGTTCCCCTGAGTACAAGGTACTACAAAAAGTATTAGTTAATTTAAACGCTACTGGTTTAGACCCTACATCTGTTGAGTATAAAGCTATTGAAAAAATGGTTAGTGAGATGTACTTTGACTCTCTAGACGAAGACAACGCCAGGCGGTCGCAAATGAAACGTAAGGGTTTTGCTGGTTATGACGGCGATATGTTGAAGTCTTTTCAAGTAAATGCCACAGCTGAAGCTAACTTAATTGCTAATATGGAACATGGTAAGTCTATATACACTGAATTGGCGGCAGCTAAAATTGCGTCAAAAAATGACGCTAAACTAGAACGCGTGTACAACATGATGGTGTCTCACCATACAGCCGACTTGGATAACAAACAAGGGGTGTTAACTGCTATACAAGATAGACTAGCTGCTGTAAATACTGTGTACATGCTAACTTCAAGTATCGGATACCATGTAACTAACGCAACTCAGGTAATGATGGTTACTATTCCTAAGTTAGTAGGTGACTTTGGGCTTGGAAACTATAGCAAGGCTATAGGTCTTTATGTTAAAGGTTTAGGAATTGCATCGGACATAGTAGAGTTTAACTTTAAAAAGTTTAAGTTCCAAACAAAAATAGACCTGAACAAGCTGACTAAAGAACAAATGAAGTACAAACCGTTGCTAGAAGAGCTACAGTTAAGGCAGTTGCTTGATGTTGGTATAGAACAAGACCTAGCTGAGTATGGAAAAACGGACACAGGTTTTGATTTAGTTGATAAAGGTAACAAGGCAGCAAGTACTTTCTCACACAGACTATATCAAGTAGCACGTTTGGTTGAAGCCTATAACCGTGTGTCTACTGCTACAGCAGCTTTTGAAATGGCACAATCCAAGCCACAAGTAGTTAAAAAACAAGGTATGGACTCAGCCCAAGACTACGCTATAAGTGTAGTAGAAGACACCCAAGGTAACTTCTCTTCTATGGATGCACCTCAAATTCTTAAGACACTTCCTAAACTTACAGGACAGTATCGTAAGTACCAGATAATGATGGCATGGGTTTATGCGGATTCAATTAAAAAATCATTAGTTGGTGCCACACCTTACGAAAAAGCAGCAGGTAAAAGAACAATGGGATTCATGATGGGTCACGCTGCATTGTTCTCTGGAGCCGTGGGAGTTCCAGTGATAGGGCAAATAGCACCTTTCATAATGGGTATGCTTAATGAAGGCGACGAACCAGAAGATTTAGAGCGTTGGATTGGAGAAAACATTGGAGATGAAACCTGGGCTAAGATTATATCTAGAGGACTTCCTACTGTGTTTGGTATAGATATGTCAACCAAGTTAAGCCAACAAAAGATTTTCCATCCAGCACCGTACACTGACTTTGAACTCTCAGAACAAGCACTAGCGCAAATCGTCTTCGAGGTAGTTGCGGGCCCTTCAGCAGCGACGGCGTCAAATGTAATGCGCTCTATAAGTTATGGTAAAGAAGGCAACGCTTGGAGAGCTACTGAGTATGCACTACCTAAAGGTATAAGAACGATTATGGAGTCTTACAGGCTTGGAACAGAAGGATATTCACTTAGAAACGGTGATGTTCCAGTGGGTAAAGATGCCTTTAGTGGTTTCCAACTGGTAGTTAACTCTCTAGGTATACCTGCAACAGATATAAATAATGTTAAGTGGGTAAGAGGTCAACAGTTTGAGTTAGGCAAATGGTTCTCTGACGAGCAATCTAAGATACGTAAAAGGTATGTAAACGCTAAGAAAGACAAAGATAGAAAAGCTGCTAGAGAAGCTATCGACGATTGGAAACGCCTGCAAGATGCTAAAGACAGAGTTAGACCTTTCTTTAATGATGCTCCTAGTGCAATAAGAAGAACACCAATTACGTCTTTAACTTACTCTCCTGGTAGAGAAGTTGAGAGTGCAGAAAGATATCGTCAGCAATTAGGAACTAACTAGTCGCTCGCCCGGTACTGGCTTAAAGTACCACAAGACCCGGAGTTTCCCTCTTTTTCTCCGGGTCTTACCCTTCGAGAACCGTCTCCGTCTCTACCCCGTCTTCAGTTTTAACTAAGTGCAACGGCGCACTATCACCGAACAACTTGCTGTACTTAAACTCATAACATCTTGCCTGTCCACTTGGAACTGTTGAGCCAGAGCCAATGTAGCACTTAATACTAGGTGAACCATCAGCAGCATAGATTATGTACCCGCCTTTATCTAGTTCATCCTTCATCGTCGTTGGTGCGACTCCGTGATCCTTACACCAGTCGTTGACGGTTTTAGCCGTGATGTAGACTTTCTTGTCGTCTATACATACTCGTCCTACAGCAGGCGCTCTTAGAATCTCCATCGGCGTCTCTTTAGTCTTGGCTCTAGCATCGTTAAAGTGTTTAGTAATGATGAGCCTGCCTGGTAATGTAGATATGAACTGAGCGATATGCTCTCCAATGTCCGTATTAGTTTCTTTACGGCTCTCACGCATACGCTCTACTTCTGTCATCGCCCACTTCTTCATACCTTTTAGGTCAAACATAATCAAGCCAAGCTTCTCAGCTATCTTGCCGGCTACCAAAGCAGTAACAATAGTATCTCTATAGAAACGCTCTTTGTTATCTTCATTGGACTCGGGGTTAAACTTACCCCTTGCCGCAGTAATCTGTCTGCGTACCCACTCATGGTTCTTAATAATGAACCTAATAAATGGTCTGCATGCTTCTCCGTACACATTGTCCATGTGGTTTTCAATGAATGATTGTGTTATGTCGGGGAATGTTTCAGTTCTAAAGTTCTCTGGTAGTTGTACCTCAAAGAATCGCAACTGCGTCGCTTCAACGCGATAGCCTGCTGGTAGCTTACTAATGCTTTCGTGCAGTGAATCGTTGGAAGTTATAAAACTATTCTTAAACCATTGACCGCCTACTGTAGCAAACTTACCATTAGAACCAAGTCTCTCCTTGTCTCTACCGTTGGCTAGTGCGTATCCAGTTCGCGTCAGTTCATCCGGCTGCCTACCCGAAAACTCGTCGAGAAGCATAGGTAGTGAACCCATTATAGCTATTCGTTTGATTGCGGCGTTAAGTGTAGAACCTTGCTCTCCTGTTTGACGTTCCATAAACTCTGGGTTGCCATAGAATCCACAAGCTATCTTCGCCGCCGTCGATTTACCGGTACCGCCGTGTCCTGTGAAGGCGAGAGGTAGTCCATGCCAGTTAGATGAACCCATCAATTCTACCAGAACAGAACCCATAGAATGACACAATGCAAATTGAAATGGCTCTGCCCCTGGCCTGTTATATAAGGTATCTATGTTACCAATCCATTCATCTATCGTGCCAGATGTACCGAAGTCCATAGCAATATCCCCAGGCATGTCTGGGTCGCATAGTACTTCTTCCTCATCCTTAAGCTTTATCATCTTAGTTCCTATGACGAAACCTTTCCTGTCGTCTGTCCAACCAAATTGACTATATGTTTTTGTTTCTATCTTCCATGCTTGTAATGTTTCAATCAAACCTTCTGCAAATTCAGCCATATCATTCCTCGCTTTTTGGGCTCTAACTAAAAATACTTCATGTGCGGCTAAGGTCTTAGCCATTAAATCTGTTGATGCTAACTCAGACGTAGGCATAAAGAACTCTCGCCAACTACCGTTCTTCTCCTTGGCTCTCCAGTGTACCACCCATGTGCCTTCCTTATCTTTTATTCTATTGACAGGATAGATGAACGACCGACAAAAGGATCTCCAGTGAACGACGCCGTCGTCATCCTTAATTGACCTGGATAATGATTTACCGTTCCATCTGTAACCACTGCTAGGCCAGTAAGGTATAGTCTGCCCTTCTATTACAGGGGCATTATTTTGTGGAACTTCCTCCTCGGGTTGCGTCTCTTCTACTACTGACTCAACTTCTTCTTTATGTCCTAACTGGATTGGGAACTTACATTTACTAGCCACAGGACAATCTTTCATACACCCTAAGATGGAGTCCATCTCTACGCATGAAGTCGGCCCGACTGCCCATTCGTCAATTTTAGCTTGGGTCTCTCCCTTGTTATACCCCTTATAACCTTTACTCCAATCGTGGATAATCTGCTCGCCGTTGTCACAGTGCTTAACAACTCCAATCGCTCTGTGCCAGTGTGGCTCGGGTATATCCCCTTGCTTATCTCTAAACTCTCGTATTGCAAAACAATGCTCAGCTATTACTTCTGCATCTGCCGTTGGATAATCTCCTAGTGCGGCTGCAAACGGGTTAGGTATTGCTTTACGGTTATTTACTGGTGCAGGCTTGACTTTGTTTTCTTTTATGTATCTCTCAAGTCTACCCTTTACTACTTCCATAGGGTATTGCTTGCCTTCCTTAACAAGTTCTACTGCTTTAGGTGGATTCGTTTTTCTGTTGTGTGTGCCAACGGGTCTTAGTATTCTAGCACTATCCAGGTCTACGGCTCTGTCGGCTTTTATACCTAGATGAGTCGTGACGTCGCGTTTTAATGTTGATAGTTCTAGCCATGTTTTCTTATCTATATCTTGGTCTAACGAGAAGTAACAGTGATACCCTCCGCCGGATGATGTGATAGTAGGTGTTAGTTTTAGTACGGTAGCAAGTCTAATTATGTCTGCTAATGCTTCGTTGCGCGTTTCATACTTCTTGTCGTCGTCAGAGCCGACGTCGAAATCATCAAACAACGAACGACATGAATGAACATTCTCTTGAGTTCTTATCCGCTTCTTGTCTTTAGCCTCATCTAAGTACCAATCGTTAAATGAGTTAACTGCAAAGTAAACAGTTTCCCCTTGTTTATTAAATAGAGTAGCTGCTTCTGAGGCTTCGTCTATACTGTCGTATGTTTTGTATTTGAACCATGCACCACCGTTTTTTGTTGGTGTAGCCAGTGCTATTACTTTCGTGCCTTTGTCGGGCAGTATTAATTTTAGAAATTGTTGAGTCGCCATCCTGCCTACCTAGTAAGTACATAAGAAAAGAAAACCGGGGCGAACCCCGGCTATAGTTTGTGTTTCTAGTCGTCGAAATCGAGGTTAGCTAAAGCGTCATCCACTTCATCTGCCTCTACTTCCTTAACTTCTTTCTTAGGTGCAGGTTTAGGTTTTTTAGCCTCTACAGGCTTCTCTACAGTCTCCTCTACAGGTGCAGGAGCAGTTGTAGATTCTGCTACTGGCTCAACGCTGATACTAGGTTTATCAACTACGCCAGTGATTTGGTCAATAATATCAGCTTCGTCGCTAAGAGTAGTTTCAACTGTAGCTAACTCTGCTTCCTCAACGAAACGCATCGCTTTGAAAGTTAGTGCAGGGTGTGCCACGTTGTAATCGAAACCAACTCTAGTAACTACGTACTGAGGTTCTACGCCACGCTTAGCCAGTTGGCTACCGTATTGGCCTAGGGTTTTAAGTGTTGCAGCAGGTACTCTAAGCAACATAGGGTCGTTAATCATACCCGCCGGTGCTACGCATAAACGCATTGAGTCACCACATGCCTTACCTTTACCACCGTTCTCAGTGATACGCGAACCCCACTGGTTGTGAGGGCATACGTTACACTTCTTAGATTGTGGTTCTTCTACATCAGATGCAGGTGCGATACCGTCGTTACTGTAACATGTAGGCTTAGCTACGCTACCTTCAACGAATCCACTATTGTAAAACACTTTTGATTTGTTAGGGTTGACAGATAGGATAACTACCTCCAACGCTGATGCCGGTTCATCATCTGTTCCAGTCTTAGTAACTAATTCTCTCTCGTCACCTCGTTGTATATGGAACACCTTCCCTTTGATAGAAATTACCGGAAAACCACCTACTGTTACTGCCGCAGCAAATAGGTTATTTGTTTTAGTCTTTCCTTGTAAGTGGGCAGGTAAACCGCCCGATTTGATAGCAACCATGTCGCTCATATTAATACCTCTCTATTTACGTCTAAAATTAATAACTTGTGTCTCTCCCCAGTCTACACCAGGAGGCAAGTCCTTTGTCTCAGCCTTGAATTGCTCCACTGCCACCTTACTTACTCGGCGCTCTAACATCTCCCAAGCACCTTCTTTCTTGATAAAGTCTAGTAAAGAATCCCAATCAGATACTTTCGCTGATGCCCTTACTGACCTGTAAGCAGTTCCAATGCCTCTAGCAGACACATTATCTATGCCACGCTCATTGAAACGTTTAAGGAACTCTATCTCAATTTTTTCTTGCTTTTCCTTATCCTCTACATCATCCAGTTGGTAGTCAGCTTTGCGTCTTGCCCTCCGGTCGCGTAGTGCGATAAAGATTTTGACCAATGTTGCGTCGTCTAATTCACTCGCCTTCGCCATATACAGTCTCCTTCTTTTTTGATAACCATTCGTTAATGTCAGCTTCATCCCACCTAAGTACCTTTTGTGATACTCTTATCGGTGGTGGGAAACTAACGTCTCTTCTGCGGAGGGCAGGTAATGCCCCCTTACTTATTCCCAATTTTTCCGAAACTTCGTCCGGTCTTAGTAGTTTCATATAAGTTCTAGTCCTTTCATATAAGTTCAGAAGAGTACAAGGTTACACTAAACTTTCTAGCGTGTCAAGACATTACTTTACTTCTATTAGCTTTTATTTCTTCGAGCAGTGCGCCCTGCATTTTTTGCTTGTTTTTGAGGCGGTTATATATCCTTTTCTCGACTTTTGTGCCTTCAAGCATGATGATAAAGTTGTTCATTTTCTGCCCCGGTCTGTTGATTCTTCCGTTGGCTTGCTCGAACACTTCGTTGGATGTAACGCATGAGTACCAAATTATAGTACTTGCCGCGGTTAGTGTAAGACCATGTGACATCGCAGCAGGTTGAGCGACGATAACTTTCAAGTCTTTACCTCTTTGGAACTCACCGAAGATACGGTCTCGTTCTGATTTCTTTACTCTGCCGTGTATAACTTCTACTGTGAAGTCATTACTCAGTTCTTCTGCCACCATCTTGACTGATGATACATAAGGTACAAACACAATAACTTTACCCTCTGCTGAGGCAACAATGTCTTTCGTCTCTTGTATCCTGGGATTAGATGGTATCGTGACTTCTGTACCGTCGTCGGCGTAGACTACCCCGCAAGCTATCTGTATCAGCTTCGCCATCTTGACTGCCTCATTGACCGCCGTTATATCCCCATCTTCTGCTTGGGTCTGTAAGCGTACCATCATCTCTTTGTATGCTTTCTTCTGTTCGTTTGTCAAATTCACGAGACGCGTTTCATACATCAAAGGTGGTAAGTCTACGCACTCGTCTCTAGTAAACCTTACAGCAGGCTGCATTATATCTTTGACTATGTCTGTGGCTTCGGGCTTTGGTATCCAAGTAAATTGAGTTAACTGTCTCATCACTTGCATCTTAAATCTATTAAAGTATGGTGGAACTTTGTCTGGTACTAGCAGTCTGCACTGCGCCCAAGCATCAGTAGGTGCATTAGGTGTAGGCGTTCCAGTCATCCCCCAACAGGCTCTACGTTTCTTGTGCTTGTTGACTATGGTGTTTATCACCTTCCATCTATCCGTCGATGCGTTACGAGCACATTGTGCTATTTCGTCGACAACTACTAAATCTATATCTTGTCTAGTACGCAGGGCAGGTTCTACGATTGACAGACCGTCGTGGTTAATAATATAAATGTCTAAGTCTTGTTTCAGTAGTTTTATACGCTTATCTCTAGTACCGTGTAGTACTGCACAAGTTAGGTGTGGGAAGTGATTGAATATCTCATCTGCCCAAGTTCTCTCTAGTGTAGATAAGGGTGCAATGATAAGTGCTTTGTTTACTTTGCCCTGTTTCTGTAAGAAGTCGAATGCCCACAGTGAGGCTAGTGACTTGCCAGTACCTAACTCACTAAGATTAAACGCTCTCTTGTGCGTCGACAGGAAGGCTGCAGCATCTCTTTGAGCGTCGAACGGCGGGAATCTTCCAGGCCAATCATAGTGGTAACGTATAGGCGACGGTGCGTCATGCCCCAGGCTTCTAAGAACTCGTGTCTCATCAAGTCTATGTGGTACTGCTACATACTCTGCTCCTTTGAACAGTATCTTCTTAGCAGTGTGGATTATGTTTAATACTCTCTCCGGCTCTCTAAGGCGGAGTAGTAGTGCCTTCTTTTCTTTCCAAACTAACATTCTTTTCGCCCTCGTCTATCTGTCTGATGCGTTCATCGCAGATGTGTTTAATTTTTTCGTAGTCAAGTCTACGCTCCCCTTTGTCTCTAAGTATCCGTTTGATGATGTCAGCATCCCACGGGTTTAAATTGTATTCCAACCATATATCCCATGGTTGAATCTTATGCTCGGCGTAGTCGGAGTTGCCGTGATTGTAATGACGGGTCACTTTGCATTACCATACAACTTAGGGTTTTTCTTTCTCCACCCTCTGTTTGTTTTCCTGCTAACCACTCGTGTATTAGAATCTTTACCACTTCCACCTTTGCCTAACATCTTTACATGATGGACATCTTTACCATCCCCTACTTTGGCTTTACCTGCCTTAATAGCATGGCGTCTTGCCTTGTTTTGTAGTACGCGTTTCGCTTGTACGTCTGGACGTCTGTTGTATGCCGCTTTTGTTGCAAGCGACTTCTTAGATGTTATAGTCATCTATTGCCTCCATAACTTGTTTTACATCGTCAACAACAATAGCAACACCACCGGCTTTGTTTATGCCGTTAATCTCTCTGTCTTGGTTCGCCGTTGTGTTATTTATCTTGCCCGGTGCTTTCACTTCAAAGGCTACAAAATTGCCTTTATAACAAACGAGTATGTCCGGACACCCTACTCGCCCCATTCCATTAGATACAGGCATGTAGTACCACGCTCCAGTAGTTGCTAGGTACTCCTTTATCTTCTTCTTTACTTTCGCTTCTGCTCCCATTGCCATAGTTACACTCCACAAAAATCACAAAGTTTCTTACCGACAGGACACCAGTTTTTACATAAACCGGATGGCTTTGCTTGCCACTCATCCTTATCCTGTTCATATGCTATCTCTATACGCTGAACTCTAGGAAGAAACTCTTCCCAAATGTCCTGTATATCCTCTTTCGTATATATTTCTTTGTCGAACTTACCTTCTTTCAACCATATAAAACCACACACTATCTTACTTATATACGGATAGTGGGCGAAAGCTAATGCAGCGAATAGCTTGAGTTGGTCTGAGTCTGGCTTACGCTTACCTGTTTTCCAATCAAGTAGATAAGCAGTGTCTGAGTTAACAACACCTATGTCGATAATACCTCTACACCATACATTCTTAGCCATCCACTTAGTAGGTTTAAAGTTCCTATCTATAGCCATGCGTTGTTCGACGATGTGTTTACCCTCGTAAGAAAAAATCTTGTCGACGTACTTAGCGTACTTCTGCAACTCGGGGGGTAAGCCTCGCTTTTTGTTAGCGTAGTTTTCCAAGTGCTTATGCACTCTATTGCCATATATAGACGCTTCATGTTGCCTTTCTACTACTTCTTTAGTTACCCTAGTCAACTGATACCTGCGTGGGCAGGTCTCGAAGGCGTTTAGCGAGGAGTAACTCCAAGCCTTAAATGGAAAGTTAATCATTTTTTAACATCCCTTGACTGGCTCTGCTAGGCAGGTTGTCGTAGTATCGTGTTTTCATAAAGTATTCGTAGGCTTCCTTGTAGCTAACTGGACTACCACTTGATGCTACAACGTCAGCATATTCATCAGCTTCTTCCTCAAACTTCTCTTTTGTTGACTTCTTAAAAGTTCTAAACATAAGTTCTTCGTTAGCCATCATCCCTCCACTGTGCGTTTACTTTACGATGTCCTTTCCATGCAACAAACCCGCCTAATCTCAATGCGTAATAGGCTAAGTAGTTAAGCACATAAAATCCGTTTACTGCGATGTTGATGTCACGAAAGGTTTCGTCCATCCACTTCTGCGTCTTGACACCGTTGCTAGCTTTCTTGTTAGCGTAGCGTAGTGTTTGATACTTGTACCCATAGTCATGTACCAATCCGCCCATTAGCAACACACCCATTGGACTTAGCCAAGAGCGAAAAAACTTAGGAACACTCGCGCCGTCAAAGACAAATCCTTTTGGAACTTTAAACCTAGTGCCATTTATTGTGTACACCCAGTCATCAGTTAGTTCCCACTTTCTTGATGTAGTAAGCCACATCTTTATACCTTTCCAAAAACCAACACCACTTGTACCCATTGGCAATGGCTTCATGTGTGGCATCTCTACTGCTACAAAACTCATCTTGGGTTTTCTTTTGTCAAACATGTTAATTATCCAACCGAGAATAATTGCTGAAACTATTACCCCATAAATTACATACATCATATTTTGCTCCTATATTTTTATGTGTGATGAGTCGTAGTGTACACTATTATTTGGCGTCGCCGTATGTATCTGCTATGTCACCTTCACTCCAAGTAAGGAGTTCTGGCCACCAAACAGGGGGCGTACGCATTATCTCTTGAACGGTGTCGAGCGTCGTTTGAGCTAGATCACTAGGAACTACATAGACGAGTTCGTCGTGTACCATAAGTGCAGGTATTAGTCCCAAGCGTCGTTGTACTTCTAAAGCATTATCTGCAATGACGCACCTCGCAAGGTGCTGAACAATGTTCTCGTCAATTTTCCCTGCATATATCCTTGCCTTATTTCTGCCTTGCCCATAAACAAACTCAGTTCTGTTAGTTTCTTCGTTCATTTCTGTGCGTAGGTTAGGGTATCTGATTATCCCTTTAGGTGTTTGGAGTCCTTCGGGGGTAGGATACACCATTCCCCACGGGTCTATTGCACCACCTGTCGCCCCTCTGATGATAGTTGATAGTGCCTTGTGGCATGTTCGCCACCCTATTGTTATCTCGGGATATGCCATTCGCCACGCGTCGACGATGTCTTTGGATTCGTCCAGGTCTATATCGACGCCACCCATAAGCTTGGCCACTTTCTGAAAGGTAACGGAGCCTGCACCAAAGCCTAGACCTAAGTGTGCAACCTTACCAACTTGGCGTTGTTCTTTAGTTACGTCGCTTTCATATACCTCATAGAGAGTACTTGCGAAGTCTTTATATAAGTCTGCGTTCTCTCTGTCTTTCTCAAACAGTTCCATGCTAGATGGCACTTTCCATAAGAAGTGGTTAACTCTTAGTTCAATACCCGATAAGTCTGCAACTACGACCTTATATCCTTTTGGTGCAACTAGGGATTTGCGTAGTGCATCGGATGGCTTGGGAAACTTAGGGTGTACCCGTGGTAGATTCTGTGGGTTATATGCCCAACCCGACCAACGACCAGTAGTATCAGCACCGTAGTATTTTAACGGAATTGGTACTTTTTTTTGGGGGTGTGAGTCAGCTGCCGAGATGAAAGCCTTGATTCTAGTTTGCAACAATGTACTCTTTGCATCTAGTCTTGCGTTTGCCGCCGTTGCGACCAGAGGATTATCATGCTCTTGTAGTGCAATGAACTCCTCGTCAGTCTTTGCTAATGCAGGTATTTCTTTTCCAGTAGTTGGAGAAATTTTTTTAGGTACTGCAACCTCAATACTCTCTAGAAACTTAGCAAACTTGGGGGCAGATGATAGAAGTTTTAGTACAGACTGTACTTTTTCTTCATCCGTTAGTAGAGGTTCGTCGAGCATCTTGTCTGCTGCGTCAAGCAGTAGTTCGCGTTTGCGTATGCTTTCTTCCTCTAGTGTATTGTGTAGTAAATCCATATCACATGCGAATGTAGGCTCAACAAGTGAGCGAATTGTCATGTCGATTAGTTTTACCTCGTCTTTTTTTGTCTGTGGTATGAGTCGTAGCAACAACTGATAGCATTGGTCGACATCAGCTTTGTTGTACACACCCATGTCTGCAATCTCTTGCTCTGTGAAATCGGATAGTCGTTTGCCTTTGGTTTGTAGTAGGGCGAAGTTATCTTTGACACCAAGTCCGTAATGAGTTACTAGCTTGGCTAATGATAAGCCTACATCTTTTGCGTGGATAGGTCTTGCCATTGCAAGAGTACAACCCCAGAGTAGGGGTTTGATGTTGAGTCGCCATGATAATATCATGGAATCGAATCCCGACAGGTTGTGTCCGACAACCCAATACTGTGACCAATCAACGGAATCACAGTATTGCTTGACTTCATCCTCACCAAATATCACTTCGGTTTCTTGGTTGCCGAACTTAAACGCACAACTGATTATCTCTGTGTCGGGGTGCATGCAGTACGCGATTGGAGACATCTTGGTGAGCGAATGACCAACATCCCAAAAAGTCTCCAAGTCGACAGTACATACTTTCATGTTGTCGTCAATGCGAAAGCTAATAAAACTGCACAAACGACGGCTACATACAGAAATGTTTTATCTTTAGGTGCTTCATACTTCTCCACAGGTAATGGAACAGTAGGTTTCTTACCTATTGCTGTGTTATGTGTTCCTTTCGCTGCCGAGGTTTGCACCTTGCTAGGCTCTACCTTATAGGCTACTTCTTTTTTCTTGTATCCTCGTAAAGGTACAGATAGTGCCTTCTTCTCTGACCAACCTGCGTGCCTGCGGTTGTAAACTACCTGTACGGGTAGTCCTGCTTTCTTAGCCTTATCGGCTAGTGTCTCTTTTTTTGACATACTTACTCCTCACAAATTGTTAAAAAACCATCGCATGATGATGGAAACTCCTCATCAGCCGTACAACAAATACCCTTGTCGGGTAAGAGTGTGTTGGGTGGTATCAGTAACGGGTTGTCCTCGTAGTTCGTCGAACACCCTGCGATTGCAAGTACCCACACAACGCATATGCCTAGCATAATTGTCATAGCGAAAGAACCTGCCGTCATTAGTAGATAGTAAAGTTTCTTGTGCATGTTACACCTCCACCACAGAAAGGTATCTTTCTCGCCTATCGCTACCTTCTGTTGCCTGTATAAGTGTTTCTTTGGTTAATAAAAGTACTGCTCTCTTTATAGTAGACAATGAAACACCCTTGAAGTAAGGGTGAGTAGTCATTGCAGTTATAGTAGCAGTGCCGTTTTGATGTGCGATAAAACACAACACATCAAACTCAGTTTCACTCAATTCGGTTTGGCTAACTTCCTCAGTCCTATCCTTTAAATCTCGTAGGATAGTAACCTTTGCCCAACCTTTTTTAAGTTCATCAATAGTCATAATCTCTCCTTAGTTAGAAATTAGGTTGAAACTCTACGCCGTCGTCCACTAACTTTTGAAAATGTTGCATCTTCGACTTATAGTATAAGGCTAGTTTTGTATCATCTTCAAAGTCAGCGTCGAGGTATAGATTGTACAACTTCTTAACTTCCATTGCACAATCTACCATCTCAACCTCATCCATGCACTTCCACTCGCGACCGTGCATAAACATATCAGCTACCTGCCGTTGTTACTCGGTGAGCGATAGCCGCTCTTGTCAAAGCATCTACATCAACTTCTACATCGTCGTTCGTCGTAGGTGCTGATGGTTTTGCTTTGATACGGTTCTCTTTCTTCTCAACCTTATCAATATAGTGATTGGGAACATAGAGTTTTAACTCGGGCATCTCTTTAAGTGCAGTATTAAGTGACGCATGCTTACCCATGAAACCAACCAGTTGTTCTCTGATGGTTTCGTAGTCGGCTTTGATTGTATCTTGAGTCGCCGTTGCTTTGTGTCTACTGGCTAACCACTCTTGTATAAGAGGTGTCCTAAACTTCTCGGGGATTTTGTGGCTATCCCACTTACTATATGTAGGTGGTAGCTTGAGTTCATCACCATCTTGCGTCTCGAAACTGTAACGCACAGTCGTATGATTTTCTACATCATAGATTGTAGTTACTTCGTTATGAAACTTACACCAAGAGTTAGGTATCTTGTCCTTGATGTCGGGTGCTTCTTGCCACAATGTTTTCTCAATTGCAGTTTTAAACTCGTCGTGCAAAGGTGTGCCTATCTCAACCTTAGTATTTTCATTAAGTTGCGATAAAGCGTTCTGTTGCATTCTAAAGACTTCATGCTCGATGTCGTCTACAAGTGTTTGTGTTTTTCTTACATACATATTTGCTCTCCTATTTATTTATTATATACGAAATAGATAACAATGAACCACTTCTTATTGAATTTATTAGTTCGGCTCGTTTTATCTTCTGTTGCTCGTCCATTGGCTTTAGGTATTTCTTGATAAACACCTGTCTATCAGCCTTGCTAAAGTTAGGCACAGGTATGTCTATCACACCTTGCTTGTTTCTCTGTTGCCAAGTCATGGCATCTAAATCTTGTTTAGTCAAATTACTAACTCCTTTGTCAGTTAATCTTTCTATCCAGTTACGCTCGTTGTAATCTAAATGACGATAGTCTTTGACTTTAATCATCGCGGCTACATACGCAACTGCTTCATCGACCATGTCGTCTTTGATTGCATTAAGAGGTAAGTCAGACTGCCAACCCCACAACCTTTCAGTACCTAACCCGTGGTGTGCTAGGAAGTGTTTAATCCACCAACCTGTTTCCCAACCACAGTCTGCAACACCTGTGTCGATTGCATTGCATACGATATTCTTCATGCGACCCGACCATGTACTTGTGTCGAAGTCCATTGCAACTCGTACTTGTGTTGTGGCTGAGTTTTTAGCCAATCCTACTGTATCACTAAAATTATTCTGATGCACTATGCACCTCCTTTTATGTATAGAAAGTCTACTTCAGTCATTGCTCGGGGTAGACGAAACCCGTGTTGTGCTATCGAACGCATAGCCTCAGTTTTGTTGTAGTCAGAAGTATTCTCGGCGAGAATACTTTATCCACTAGGCAACACAGTACCAAGCAAA
>WLWF01001660.1_pt1 | contig 17496 bp, 9 predicted proteins | sample 6718331 | NCBI WGS metagenome assembly WLWF01 (sample SAMN12718692, study PRJNA515312) | sponge metagenome | isolation source: marine sponge | host: Mycale hentscheli | place: New Zealand: South Island, Marlborough, Capsize Point | collected 2003-05-01
TTTTACATTTACCAGCATGTGATTTACCACATGTTTTACACTTTGATTTTTTCGATTTTGTTTTTGTTTTTGAATAAGCCATGATTTATTTCTTTTTTTTAGTTAATGGTACACAGTTTGGAACTTTTTTATTTCCTTTTTTCTTCATGCCGACCATTTCGTAGCCCGACCAACATGGTGACTTTTTTGATTTTTTAGTTGCCATAATTACACGTTCATTACGTTATAAGTTGTTTTACCGTTTTTCCTTTCAGCTTTTAATATTCTTCTACGGTTGTTTTTTGGTGATACATAACTAACATGTACCCACGCTGGGTTTTCATCGTCACCAAACTCCCATATAAGTTGATCAAAGTCTAGTTCATCTTTAATAAAAGCGAACATCTCCTTGTTTGACATGTGACCAAATGTATCATCAATATCAATTGCTTCACCACGCGTGTGCTGAGACGATTTAGCGCCTCCTATAGCTACGTTTAAAGCAATAGAACGGTAGAAGCTGTTAATTTTAATAGGACCTCCTACGTGTGCTCTAAGTGGTTCAAATACATTTTCAGCAACAGCTTTCATTCGTTCAATAACATCGGCAGATGGCGTGTTGTCTATACTTTTTCTAGTGGCTGTTTGTGAAAACGTAGCCTCTTTGTAAGATATGTGTTTACTTATTTTATTATCCATATATTACTGTTTTAGTCTTTCAATGATAGTTACAATATCGTGTGGTGTTACCTTGCACTTAAGATCAATACCAGCTTTCCAACTATACGCGATACGGCCGTCTCTATATAATATAAGCGTTGGCACTGATTTTATTTCTCTTCTTAGTTCAGCTGATTGTTGGTGTAACAAAGCATATTGTATTTGAATTCCTTCGACTTGACTAAAGCCTATGTCATTATGTTGGTTCCACTCTGCATTGATTTGTACTAGCTTAAATTCCTGTGAAAATATGTTTGTTGTTAAAAAAAGCGCTAAGATTAAAGTAAATTGTTTCATGGTTGTTATTTTTGTTTAATTAACTCGTATAGTTTTCCGTCAATGTCATCAAGTTTTTTGCTGTTTTCTTCAACTTTTTCTTGAGTGTTTAATATTGTTTCTCTAATTAGTTGATCTTTAAGATCATACTCCGTCCTTGACACCTCTGGAGGCGGTAACTCTTTAGCTAATTGTATTTCAGCTTGAAGCGTGAACCACATACCCACCATAGTAACTAATACACTACCTACAACCACTAACGACTCAATGCTTAGTGTAAACTTACTATCTTTTGAAATTTCTGCCATTTTAATTGTTTTTTTGTTTTTGTCTTTTTTTATATTCTTTTAACCAATTATAATACAAGGTTCTTTGGTATGGGTGTAATGCTTTTAATTGCTCTTCTTTCCATTCTAAAAGTTTTATTTGGGCTTCTGGTGAAATAGCTGACCACTTTTCTTTTTCTATACCTAAAGCATACTCAGACCAACCAGCTAAAGACAAGATTCTTTGTGATTTCGTTAATTCTTCATTGAAGAAATTATTAACGTTATTAGCTTTTGTCAAAAGTCGGTTTATTGGTACGTTTGTCAAAGCGGCCCCAATATCTGCAATGCCAGAGTATATTGGGTTTTCAATATCACCAAGCCCCCTGCCTGCTATTTCTTCTCTATTATACTGTATATTTCTTAAACCTCTTTGCATTTGACCATACTTCGTAGATAATCCTGGAGATATAGCTAGCAAATCTTTAGGTATTTGTCCGGCCCAATCTGGATTATCTTTTTTACCTTCCAAATAAGCTCTAAAACCTGCGTTTTTAAAAGTAGATATAACTTGACCAGTTAATCCCATTCCTTTTAGACCAGTGTCTAACATGCCGTTTATAGTATTTACATACCCACTTGTCTTCTTTTTATTTTCTTTTTCTAAAGCGTCTCGTTCTTTAATCTCTTTTTCTCGGTCTTCCATTGCTTGCCTTCTTTCGGAAGGATGCAAAGAGTCAATGTAATCCCTGTACTCTTCTTCTGTAGAAATCTCCGGCACTTGAACTTCTTCTTCATCGAATAAAGCACTTTTAACACCTTGTTGCAACGATGTAAATAATAGATTTTGCATAAATTGATAGTACGCTATTTTTGCTACGTTTTCTCTATAATTACCCCTGTTATTTTTTATATCGTTTAGAGCTTTATTTGTTAGCCTTAAGTATTGTTGCGGTGTATTGGTGTAGGCTAAAACAATTCTACCCAACGGTCCAGACTGTTGCATACTTATTTTATCTGGTCTGTTTGATTGTTGAGATGTTTCTGCTTTTTCTCTAAACTCTTGAAAAGCTTTTTTCTTTGCCTCTCCCTCTGTTAAACCGTCTTTTAAATATTTATTTATTTTATTTCTATAAAATGTGGCACCACCTCCAGCGATAGCAATGTTATCAGCTATAACAGTTGGCGCTAAACCTAGTTTTAAAAACTTAGCAACAATACCTGTAAATCCTCCTTTTTTAGATAAGTCAGCAATATCAGCGTCATTTATATCTATTTTCAAACCAGATCTTCTTTCCTTTAAAAAATCAGACATCATCAACTCACCAAAGTCACTCCAATACTGTGGCTGATTAGCAAATGATTTGGCAGCTGCAATTGGATTATTATCTTTCCAATCTATAAAGTTACTCGCAGATGTTAACTGAAGTAAAGCTGATTTATTGTTTAAGTTTAACGTGTTTAATACAGCTCCACTTAATTGATCAGCAAACTTACCAACTTGACTATCTGTACTGTAGTATCTATTTTTTCCAGTTCTTTGTCTTTCTAAAGAATTTTCCATGGATTTTCTCCATCTACTTCCAAACTGGGCTTCCATTTTATTTAGATTTCCTTCTGTAAAATAAGCATCAACATTTGCCTGCCACTCTCTTAAGTATGCTGGTCTGTTTAATTTTTCAATAGATCTCATTAAATCACCTTGTATACTGCCTGTTATCCAGTTCTCTACAGGTTCTGCGATTCCAAAACCTTTATTCAACATTGACGTTCTAATGGCTAATGTGAGTAGATCTTTATTTGATCTAACATGTTCCATTAGGTTTTCACGTTCTCTAGTAGATATACCAGGTATTTCTCTGTCTTGTTTTGTCCATATAAAAACTCTAACAGCATCAGAATTAGTAAAGTAGGTATCACCTATTTTTTCTTCTAATCTCTTGTTACTGATCCCAGTGGCTTTTTTAAGTGATTTGAAGTTGGAACTAATATATACGTTGTCAGCGTCTAATTGATTATAAGCTCTATTATAAGGATCCGTAAATAGTTTTTTATGTTGAGCTTGAACAGCTTCTCCTTCTTTTCCACGTGGAACCATAGATTGCATTAAACCTAAAAAGTCTTGAGCTTCTGGGTCTATTTTAAGTTTTATCCAGTTTGGCACTCCAGAATCAACTTCTTTGCCGATTGCTTTAGCTTGCTGTGCTGATAAATCTATTGGTAACCTGCCAAAAGTATCTAATAAATCACTGGCCTGCTTTGTTAAAGATATATCTTTAGAAGCATTTCCTTGAGCAGTTTCTTGAGTGTCATATATTTTACCCTCTAGCCTTAATCTATCAAGCTCTGCCTTAAACTCCGGTGTTTCATATCTATTTTCACCGAGTTTTGGAAGTAATTTATCCAATCCCTCAGATATAAGGTGCACTCTAGAAGCATCTATAAGAGCGTTAGCCGCGTCTTTATTTGCTTTAGTTGGATTATTTACATATTCTAAAATAGAAGAGTAAATATTAATAACTGGTATCTCGTGTTCTAATATAGATTTTCCTTCTATATTTTTTTCCATAAAACCTAGCTGTGCTAGTTTTCTCATTGGACCTCTTTGGTCAATCAACCATGTTGATAATAAAGACGTGGCTCCAAAAGAATCACCTTGCTTTAGCTTTGTGTCTATTTCTCTCCAAATATAATTTTTAGCCTCTAAAGCTTCTGCAGCTGTTGCATCTTTTAGCCCAGCAAAGTTAGATTTTATATAGTTTATATTATTATAAGTTCTTTGTGTTACACCGTCGTTAACAATATAAGTTCTTCTTTTTTTACCTCTTTTTTTATTGCTTATTACTTTATATTTACCTCTTAATTTAGGGTAAAGCTTTTGTAGTGGCTTTATGACGTTTGTGTATATAGATTGGTTTGTAGTACCATCTACACCAAGGTTTCTACCACCTCTACTTACATTTCTTAACCACTCATTAATTAACAATTGTTGGGCTTGTGGGTCGTTGCTCGTGAGTTGTAATCTATCACTTAAATCTACTTTACTCTGCTTGTAACCAGCGGTTTGCTCTTCATATCTATGTATTTCTCTAAATTTAGAAATATACTGAAGTGCTTTAGGTGCTGTAATTTTACCACTAAACATGTCAACAATTAATGGCTCTATTGACTGTGTCCACGCTTTAAATTTTCCAGATGGAATATTATTATTTCCAAATGACAATAATTGATCAATAGCTTGCTCCGCGTTTAAGTCACTATTAACTATTTTTTCTATTTCTAAATCAAACAACGAGCCAATAACATCATCACTGAAAGCGAGTTTTGTTTTTTCTACAACTTCTCTCAAAACTACCTTTGACTTATCATCTAGTTTAATGTCTTTAGACGCCATTCCTTTTGGCTTACCAGCTTCTAAATTTGCTCTTGTTGACGCGGCTAGAGTTTCATCTCTTCTAGCTATTTCATTGGTTACCATTTTATCATACCAAGTAACCAACCCCTTTAATAGTTGACCGTTGTCTCTTTGAACCTTTAACCATTCTTTATCTGTTAAACCTTCTGGTCTTTCAAACTTTTGTCCTCTAAGTTTGTTTATAATTCCTAGGAATTCTTGGTAACTTATGTTTTCAAGACCCTTAACAATAGTTTGGCTTTTTGGGTTTTTACCTCTAAACGGCTTGCCCGTTTCTGGGTTTATAAGCTCAGAATAAAAAGCTCCTAATACAGACTTAGGTATATCTATAGATCTACCGCTAACAGGAATTTCTCCTTCTCCAACAGGTTTCCCACTTTTTAACTGACCAGCTATGTTCAAGTCAGGGAACAGCTTTAGTATCTTATCACCCATTTGTGATAAAGCCATTCTGATCATCTCTGCTTCAGAAAGTTTTACGGCGCCTATTTTTGCGTCGGGATTGTATTTCAAGAAAGCCTCGTATTGTTTTTCAGTAAATAATTTTGGCTCGCCATTTTCTAGTCTAACTCTCTTTCCATCACCAGTCGTTACTTCATATCTGTTTTCTTGAGTTAAATTTTTTGCTGGATCTAGTATTTTTTCAACTGGAATTCCAATATGCTCAGCAATTAGCTCAGTAGCCAGCCCAGGTAAAGAGCCTAAGCTTTCCTTACTTAAGTCCATTTCAGCAAGTCGCTCTGTGACTCTTGACTCTATAGCCTTAACAGTAGCTGGGTTTGATATTAAAGAAACAGGTACAACGCCTTTAGATTTACTTACAGACTCTGTATAACCAGGTGTTTCAGCAACCAGCTCATTAACATACCCAACCTCTCCTCTTTCAGTGCTTAAACTATACTCACCGGTTTTTCTTTGTTTTTCATAAATCTCTTGAGCCTTAAAAGACATACTCTTTGTTACATACGTTGAAAAAGCACCGCTAGCAGGATCATATCTTTCAACTAAACCTGGTAGGTATTTTCTTAACTCTGAAAGAACTTCTTCTCTTTCAAAGTCACCTTTTCTAGTATCGTATTTAATTGCTTTTAAAGCTAAGTTATCAAAAGACTCAGATAACTCTTTCCAAGCATTAGCTGTTTGTACTCTATTAGACTCTGGATTATTTATTATATCAATATTAGCTTCGTTGTTGTATTCTTTTTTACCTTGCTTTTCACCTGCTGTTTTTGGTTGTTTTTTTACTGTTGGATTTTGTATTTCTTTAATAGAAACCATATATTGATCCAAAGCAATCTCGTAAGCTGCTTCATCAATTTTCCCTTCTTCAAATAATCTAGAAGCCTCTTCCATGGCTGCAGTAGCTTCTTCCGTTAAATCTTTTGATGACTTTCCGGCTTGCTTGTCTAGGCTAACAAGTTTTTCACCAGTTGTCATAGATTCTATTAGTCTAGCTATTTGTGTGCTAATATTTCTACCGGAAACAGATCTATCGCTAATTCTCTGCATTACACTTAACACGTTTTCAGCGTCAATGTTTTTATTAATACCAGATCTCTCAGCGAGTGATTGAACTTCTGACTTAATGTAACCAAAGAAAGACTGGTTGGCTTCATTTTGTCCAAATGTTTCTGCAAAAGTTTTTGTGTTTAAAAATTCAAATACAAAAGCAGTAAACTCCTCACCTAGTTTTTCTTTGTTAATGTTAAAGCGCATATCTAGGCCATACTCTTTTTTTATAGCTTCTTTGAGTTGTTCCCCCTTTACGCCTAGGCTTTTTTCTAATGCGTTTAAAATGTTTTTATTAAATATAGCCTGTTCTCCAGGATTTAAGTCTAAATGTTTTTTAATACCAGCATGCACGGTTTCGTGCATCATTACATTAGAATTAAACTTACTCTTTACAAAGTACATTGTGTTTTGAGCGGTATTAAAAAAAGCTTTGTCAGAAACGTCATTAGACCCAACCATTTCACTTTGTTTTTCAACAAACTTAACAATAACAGCCTCGCCTGGTTTTCCGCTTATTTTACTCAAAGAATTATTTACATACTCAGTTGTATTGGCTTCTAAGTTTGGATTCTCTTTTTCAAATCTATAATTGTTAGTTCTTGCCGCCTCTAATCTTCTATAGTCTGACAAAAGAGCTTCTGTTGAGGCTATCGCTTCGGCGTTTTTCTTAGGATCTTTCTTTAGACCTTGAAGTAACATGTCAATTTGATTAGCACTAGCGCTTAACTCAAGTGTGTTTTTTTGATAAGTTTTCCAACTAAGGTTTTCTTTTTTCAGTGATGGTAAACCAAAAGCAGCAAAGCTTGCGGCCTCTACACTCCATTTTCTTAAAAGATCGACGTCTTCTCCGGTGAAATTATCCTCTAAGTATTTATTAAAGTTAGCATCGTTAAATAAGCTTTTTTTATACTCACCAATTAAACCAGAAACGTTAGAAGCCGTAGCACCAGAAATACCAGCACCAAAAGTGTTTCTTATACCAGCATTAAAAAAGCTTTTCTTACCTTTCAAACCTGGCGCAAGTTTAAATAATTGATTAATACCGTAAAAACCAGCACCTTGGAAAGAAACATCTTGCTCTTCTATAGCTTGGAATTTTAATTCCTCCATAATGGTTTCTATACTAGCATATCTAGCCCTGTCCCATATATTTTTAGATTTCTTAAGAGAGCTCAATAGTCTAGCGCCACCAGTTAACATTAAAGCTCCTCCAGTCGCATAATTTAAAAGAGCAAACTCGGCTAACATAGGAACCATGCCGCCAGTAGCCTCAAATGCTTCATCTAACCAATCTCTTTCAAAAGCCTCTTTTTGTTCTTTATCAAGTTTTATTTCTGGCATAGCACCAGACGCTATTTGATCTTTATATACTTCTGAGTACTGATTAAAGTACTGTTGCATATTGTCTAACCTAGATCTACCAGAGTTATAACTTAGTTTGACATCAGTGGCTACTTCTTCTCCAACAGTGGCAACAAGTGCAGACTCAAAAAACATACTAACAGCATTTGTCTCTATGTCTTTTGGGTCTATGTTATATAAGTACAAGTTGTCTAAAGCTGTTCTTTTTACATCTAAACTTTGTCTGTGTTTTCTATATAAATCAGCGTCTGGTCCTTCTGCTTTAATTAAATTTTGTCGACCACCTAGTTCTTGATTTAAGTAGTTTTCAAATGCAATAAAATCGTTTACACTTATGTTTTGTGGAACCTCATTAACACCTAAAAAGTTCTTTAAATATTGATTTACTTCTCGCTCTGACTGTCCTCTATATTTTATAGAAACTTTTGTTTCTTTAGACCAACCATCTAAGTACATGTATTCTTTGATAACGTCATCGTAAGACCTTTTTAAAGCCTCTCTCATTGTTAAACCGTAAGTATTAGCTTGAGACTCGGCGTTATCTTTAGTGGTTTTTTTGGCGTCGAATATTAGTTGCTCTATTTGCTCTGCTGTTAGTTTTATTTCTTGTAGATTTCCATCTACGTCAGTAAAAGTGCTATACATGTCTTTTTTAAATATAGACATATCATTTCTACCAATTGGAATATTTTTTAAATTATCAAAAGCTGCTTGTCTTTGATTTTCTAACAACGTTATTCTTTGTTGTATATTTTTTTGTGCACTTACATCTGTGGTTGTTTCTAGAGAAGTATATAGACCATCTAAGTCTTTGTTTATTCTATCTATGTCTTGCCCTTTTTTGTATCTTTCTTGTAAATCTACATTTTCTTCACTTGAAACAATATTTTCTTTAAAGCTTTGCGAGTCAGCTTCATCAAGTTGTATATTGCCTAATTCATATTGCTGATTTGCTTGATCTTGTATTCTTATGTTGTTTCTTTGTACTTCAAAATAGTTGTTTTTGTTTACAACTTCTTTTACGATGCTTCTGACATAATCAATGTCTGTAGTGTTTGGATCTATATAACCATTTTTTTCCAAATATTTAACAGTAGTATCTATTGTGGCTGTTCTAAAAGCGTCTTGGTTAATATTAGGATCTTCAGAAAAAGTATAAAAATCATTATATGACAAGTTAATATCACTTATGCTTATGTCTTTTTTTCCAGACACAATACCTAAAACCTTATCAACACCATTAGAAATAGCATCAAGTGTTTGATAATCAGGTTTTTGAATTTGACCGTTTATTTGTCCTTCTTCAAACTCAGAGTTTGTATAACCGTGTTTTTTTATAAATGGTTTAGAACCACTTATTGGCTTGTTTTCATTTAAAAATAAATTAAGATCAATGTCTAGTTGTTCTTCTGTTGTGTTTTCATCAAATACAAATTCATTTCCATTTGATGCCGTAATTCTTGTTGTGTAGGCTTCGTATACACCAGGCGCACCAACCCCAGCAGAGCTTGTTTTACCACCATAATTATCAACACCAAAACCTTGGTCAATTAAATCTTTTTTTAATTGCTTTGGGTTTTTTAATTTTTCTTTAGAAATACTTATTTGTTTTCTTTTTGTAGATATTTCAACAGGATCAACTGTTAGTATTTCTGAATTTAATTTTTTTGCATAATCTTTAAACGTTAATGGGTAGTTTTCTTTACCAGCGTATTTTTCTAAATACTCGTCTTCATAGACATCTTGGCCATTAACTGTAATATATTTTATTGGATCAGGATCTGGTAATTCCAACGAAGTAGCTTCCGAAACTAAATCCGTATTGACTGCTTGGTTTTTTGACCCCGCAGACGCAGTCTCCTTTACAGGGTCGTTTTGAAAAGCCTCTTGTTCGTTTTCACCCGAAACACTTACATCTGCTTTACTAATATAATCTTCGATAGACATTGATGATGCATCGGCTGCTTGTTGGATTTGTTCCTCAGTAACCTCAACGCCGTTGTACATATATTTTTTTGGCATAATTTTTTTATTATGTTGTTTAAATTTTATTAAAATGTTGGTAAAACGCTAAACCCAAGCGCCGTGGCTGCTTGATAAATAGCCTTGCTATTATCTGTATCACTAATGTAATACTTTGTTCCACCACCAACTCTATCAGCTGTTCTCATACCATCTTTCATAGAATATTGGTATAAAACATAATGCGCACTCTCACCGTTTGTGGCAGCGACTTTTTCTAATTCAAATCTGCCATTACCAAACGAGTAAACGTCAAATTTACCCCAACCCTGCTGTAAAGCCTGTAATGCTTTTTCATCTTTAGTAAGTTTTCCACCTTCTTGACCCTGCTTGTAAACGGTTTCTTTTGTTGTGTAGTAGTTGCCGTTATTGTCGACTCTATAACCAGGAGTTGCTGAATTTAGCACGTATTGTTTTATGGTGCTTTGTATTTCTTCTTGTGTTATAACACCTGGACTAACTTTGTCCCCCATAAAATCCTGAATATCATCTTCTGTTAGACCATTTTGAAGCAGAAAACCTTTTAACCTACGAGCAGCTACCTCTGGAGATTTAGCATCAGTAGTTGTTAATTCTGTGTATATTTGATCATATAACAATTTATTTCTATTGTCTAACTTTGTTGCGTCATAAGTAGTTGACACAACTTGTACGTCGTCTTTTATTTCTACTTTTGTTCTGCCTTTAAATTGCTCTGTAAATTGTTGGTTATCACCAACTATACCTTGTTCTTTTTGATATTCTTGTATTGTTTTTTTACCATCATAACCTTTCACCGCATATCTATCTACAGAGTTTTCTGAGTTGGAGTTTAATGTTTCGGAAAATAAAACATCACCGCTGTCTATGTTTTTAAAAGTATAAACCAAGTTATTATTATCATCATATTTAGCCTCAAATTTTGTGCTATTATCTAAATAACCAGAGTTTACTTCTGTTGCCATAGCTTTAACCATCAAGCCAGACTGCTCAATTGTTAAATTATTTGTTGGTAGATATATTGTTTTTTTACCATCATTAACATACTCTGTGGCAATTTTAGTAGATAATTGAGTATTTGAAATTTGGCCCTGCAAAACGGTCACTTGTTTTTTAGTGTCGTTCATTTGTTCAAGAGCTGTTTTTCTAGACTCGCTATTTGAGTTTGGATTATAATAAACTTTTGCTGCGTTATAATATGCATCACCAAGACCCTCGGCTTTTTTATTATATACTTTAAAACCCTCTTCTGTAAGACTTGTAGGGTTTTCGATCTTAAAAGCATTTACTTCTTCTTGAAACTTCATAGCCGCTTCACCGGCTTGTATTTCTGCGTTTGCGGCTGCTGTGTTTCTTTTTTCTATTTCTTTTCTTCTTCTTTCCAGTTGATCATTTAGCTTTTTGTCACGTGTTTCCACACCTTTAGCTATGCCAGCGGCCATTTCTTTTAAGCCTTGAGCCAGTATTTGCCCAGAATTATCTGTAATCATTGCTGGATTTTCGTATGCACCCATTTTTTTTATGTTTTAATTTTAACTATTTAAAGCAGCAAAACTAGTATACCCAGCCGGCATACCCATATTTTGGCTACCACCACCGCCACCGGTTCCGCCACTGGTTGCACCAGATTGTCCGATGAATGCACCCGCTAACTGACCTAGCCCAGACAACATACCACCTAACGCAGCTGCTGAGTTTTGATTTGCATTTGCTTCCATTTGAGCAGCTTGTTGTTGTAAACCCGCCGCTCTGTTAAGATCCATATTTGTTCTGTTTTCTTGAGCCTGAAACATAAACTGTGCGCCAGCTGCTTCGGCTGCTTGAACTCTTTGTCCTTCTGATATTGCCACTTGCTGAAGTCTTTGTTGTTCAGCCATTTTCTTATTCTGTAGGTCTTGTTCACCCTGTGCTTTAAGCTTTTCATTTTGAGCTTCTTGTTGCTCTATGCTTGCAGAAACACCTTTTTTACTTTGCAATGCGGCCTGAGCAAGAGCTGTTGCACCACCGGCACTACTACCAGTCGCTCTTAATGTGTCTAACGTGTTTGCTAAAGCAAGATCTGTTTGCTCCATTTGTATCTCTGCCGCTTGAGTTGCAACGCCTAGATTAGCATATGGATTTGACAATTGACCAGATAAATCAACAGCTAAATCACTAAGGTTTTCAGTTGTTTCATATGGATCTATTATTTGAGCTCTAGTACGTACTAAGTTATCTATAATAGCTTGTTGTCTAACTCTCTCTTGATGTGCCTCTCTAGCCTGTCGATCGGCAGCTCCCATACCGACCAAACCACCTATTATCGTGGCACCTGCTCCTATAATTAATGGAATTGGCATATATTAAAGTTTTTAATTAATTTATCTAATATTATTTATTTTTGTTCCAACAGACCAAAGCTCTTTCACGCCTCCTTGGTCTGTAGCGGAATCAACACTTAGTTTAACAGTTGCGTATCTTCCTTTTATACCTGATACTTGGCTTCCAAAAACAACCTCTCCTTGTTTAGGTACCGATGTGTTAATCAGGTTTGCGTAATATTTGTTTTCTTTTCTATCAAAACCAGATCGATATGTAACGCCAGAATCTACGTAAGCACCAGCAACATAGCTTAAAACACTTTGTGCCGTGTCGTTGTAAGATAGCCAAGTATTTGTAGAGAAATCATAACCAGTTGGATCTGATATAAAATAATCAACAAACCATCCATTGTCACCTTCGTAGTTAACGGTTTGAAAAACCTTATTCAAGGAAGGATTTTGATTAAACAAAAATACAACGCTACTAGCTGTTTCTACACCATAAAAACTACAAACATTTGCTTGTTCAGAATAGTGACCCCATATATTCGAGTATTGAATAGAATAAAAGTCATTCAAAAGACTGAAATACTGTGTTGGTTTGTAGCTGTAAAAACTAACCCACCCATTAACAGCTTCATCAAATATCAGTGTTGAGTAATTTTGTGGACCAACAGTTACTGTGTCTTGATATTGAGGTGTCTGTTGTAGTGATATTGAGTAGTTTTTGTTATGTATATCGTACGCACCAACTATCTTTGAAGGCGCTTTTGTTTGAAAAGTAACAACTTGTCCGGCGGTGATACTAACTCTTCTATCAGCGGTAACGATACCGTTATTAGAATTAGTAACACTAATGTCGACAATATATCCCTTAAACTGTCCATCAACAATAATCTCCATACCAAGCAAAGCCGTGTTTAAATCTGGTCCATTTACAGCAATTTCTCTATCATTTCCAGGATTACTAGCCGTGGTTAAACTTGTTTCTATTATCCAAACATTGTCTTTATTAATACTTTTTAGATTGTCTCTAAAATAATCAACCATGCCATATTTTGATATCTCAGTAATACCGTCTCTAGATAGTCTTAAAACAACTCCTCTATCTCTATCTGAGAAATATTTTTGATATCCATAGTACGCAAATGACTCTGGGTTTCTACTTATACCGTATTCCCCTAAATACGCTTGGACTTGTCCAATAACAACATTTGAAGTTGTTTGCATTGGAGATCCTTCTGCCGTATAAATAGCGTCTTTGTCTATAAGCGCAGCGCTAACTTTTGATTCTTGAAATATTGTTAAGTTTGTGTTTTCTGCAAAAAGTTTTTGTATAGAGCCATTGGCTGGGTCTAAACTCTTTGTTATATCTAAACCAACAGAAAATTGATTAGTATTGTTGACTCCTGTTCTAGAATTATATATACCAGAATATATCAATGTATTTGATCTATGCTGTTGTTGAGTATCATCTTCTACTAAATAAGCTCTAACACCTAAGTCTGTTTGTATATTATTGTACCCGCCTCTTATTCTAGATTCTTCTACAAACCAATTTATATCGTAAGTATCTACTATAACCTCAGCGTCACCGGGAAAAGTTAACGTACCACCACCGTCAACCGGCAGAGGATCCGTAAGATTATACGGGTACCCATTAGGAAAAACAGCTACGCCATTTTCGTCGCTAACCTTTTTAATTAAAAAAGAATTAAAAAAAGATATTTCTAAAGTAGTCGCCATTATTTATAGTTACTTGTTTTTATAGTATATTACTATGGTTCGCACGTTCCGTCTGTTGGGCAAGCTGTTGTTGGGAAATTTGGGTCTATAATATTTATATTCATTAATCCTTCTGTGCTTGCTATTGCATCAAAAGGCGCAGCTGTCTTGTATAAATTAATTTTTATACTATTGTTTGAAGCTATAGGACCATAAGCACCAATGGCATACCACACGTCAAAATATTGATCCTCAAACGTTTGCCCAAAGTTTGTTGAGAAATTTTGCACGCCGCATTGTGTTGCCGATTGAGTGGCTGGTAATTCATATTGATTTAAACCAGGAGCTATTGTATCGTAACCATTAATATTTCCGCTAAATGGAAAGGTCCCTATGTTTACTAGATTAAGCCTAGCTTTGTAACTAGTGTTTTCTTGTAAATTTTTAAATCTAACTCTATATCTAACAGCTGTTGTATCGCTTGTTGTTGATTCTTCAACAAGGCAATTCATATCTGCAAATATTTCTACCTCAGGCACAGCTTCTTGTATTATTTTTACATTTATAACACAATCTTCTGTTAATCCACCAGAATCTATAACTCTAACAGTTACTGGTACAAATAAATCGTTTGTTATATCAGCGTCTCTTTTTACATACAAATCAACAATACCTGGCTCACTAGGTCTAGTAACTAAATAAAACCTATCTTCCTCGGTATTTAGCTCAAATGTCATTCCAGTTCTATATGCTCCACCGTCAAATGTAGCCCCGTTTACAGCATAAAAAGTCTCTATTGGCGATTCTAAATCATCTGTTGCAGTTGAGTCAACGGTAACATTTACTAGACCGCAATCTGTTTTTGGTGTTGGTTGCAAAAAAGCTGGCGGCGGTAATAAATTCACAAAATCTGGACTAACATTTGTTACCTGTTGGTCGTTTATATTTAACGTTGTTGTGTACGTTGAGCCACCACTTACAACAGTACATCTAATTCTAAAATCAAACGTCCTTATTGCCTCTTCTTGCCCATAAAGGAAGTAAGCATCTACTGAATCCCCAAGAGCTATAGAAGCTGTTCTAATATTAAAGCCATATGGATCACCAATTGTTCCTGCGCCAGTAGAAAACAATTTAAATAAATTTGTTACATCAGCATCAACTTTATTCTTAACCGATGTTAAACTAAAAGTTACATCTTGGTATATTACATTTGCAAGCGCATCAATGGCAAAAATAGAGCCATCAAAAGCGTCAGAGCCAGGATTCGTTGCTTCAGTAACAGCAAAAGAATATCCAGTTGTGGCAACGGCACCAGGATATCCACCGTTAACAACAGCTTGGTTTAACTCTGATATTAAGCCAGATGAAGTTGTTTCCCAGTATATATCTAGCTGTGACTCAAACGGATCTGTTTCATAAACAGCCAACGTGTACTCATATGTATTTAAGGCTGGGTCTAGTTCTTCTCCAATATTATCTTTGCCTATTTCATTTGTCGTGCTTATTCTAGCTATAAGAGGATTTGTATTACTTGAATACAACTCAGGATAATTCAATGAATAAGAAGAAACACTAACTGGATTTGTGGGATCAGCATTAGATTGCGTAATGTCACCAAGTGTTTTACCATTGTAATTTGTGTCAGCTAAAGTAGATATAGATACTACTGAGTCACCTGATAAAGTTGGGAAATATTGCTCATTGTAGTTATAGCTTTGGTTGTTGACAGGATCTACTCTACCATATAATTTAACGGCACTTCTGTATTGCTTTTGGTCTGGACCAACCTCCTCTAAATCTCTTGGTATTTTATTTATATTATCATTTATTAATACAATATTAGCAGTAGACCCTTGTTCAAAATCGTTTTCAGGATCACCTTTGCTATTTATGTAATTTGCTGGATATCCATTAAGTACACCAGGTAGATAACAATTATAATAGTCTTGCTCTGTTTGTCTTACTACTATTTTATAAGTGTACCAGCCTAATGGATTTGGATCATTAACGGTTATTTGTAGTTCAGCGTCGTTATTGCCACCAACTATAGTTACTATTTCACCGTTTTTATAGTTTGTTCCAGGATTAACAATTTCTACGTCTCTTATACTTGTACCACCTGTGTTACTTAAACTAACAGTTAAACCAGTTCCACTCCCACCAGTCGTGCTATACACGCCGCTTGAGGTAAAACCACTGCCAGAGTCTTCTATTATTAAAGCATCAACGCCCGCGTTATAATCTTTGTACAAACCAGGGTAATTATCTACGCTAGCTTGGTTAAGGTTAGGTATTGGCTCATTCATTAAAACTCTAAGAGCATATCCAGGCCAATTAAGCGCATTAGCGCCTCCGTTTGGTCTATATGGCACGTATATAGTTGACCCACCGTAGTTAACGCCCCCAGAAACAGTTGTCTCGTCATTAGAAGATAGTATAACGCTTGACTGTCTACCAAATCTATCAGCTAAAATAAATCCAACTTGATAATTTCTATTTTGCTTTAACGTGTGGTTTGGATATTCTATCTGACTATTACTTAGTAAGGCTGTTTTATCTCCAAATATAATGTTATAGTCTAGCTGTTTAACAGGTGATTGAGTCGTGTAATAGTTACCATATATAACTCTATTACCAGATACTTCTTGAGCTAAAGCCCTGACAGGTACTTTGTCAAAAACCCTAGAAGTTTCTTGTTCTACTAGTCCTTTATATGGAGATGTAGAAATGTATTTGTATGTAAAAACTTTGTTGTTACCACCGGCAATACCATTAGCTTGCATGTTTTCTATAACACTAGGCATATCTATGGTTTCTATTACTTTTATTTGGACTTGATCAGATTCCTTGTATAAAATATCAACACTTTTTATTTTTAAATCTATGTCCGGTCTCAATGTTTCAAACTCAATATTTGCTAGAATTTGAGTAACATTGTTTTCAAAAAAATCTACAATAGTACTTTTGTATGCTTGCGTTTCATCATCATCTAAAAAATACCCGTATTGTTTTGGTATAAAACAAGGCTGTGTAAAAGGAGCTATTAATGAGTATTCATTATCTTCAAATTTAAACCTGTAGCTTAGTCTTATAAATTTATCTGATAAAAAATCAGGGTCGCCAGGCCAATTAGCATCATAATCAGGTTTTTGCGAAGCTGTACTTGGATAATATTGCTCTGTTGGATTTGTCATCGTGCCAACGCTTGGGCTTGTTCCGGCGGGCACCTCGTTTATATTCATTAAACTTATTGGCTTCCAAGGATAGTATTTAGCAACAGATATTTGATCTTCACTTGTATAATATGGTTCCTCTTGTACCGATGTAGGATATCTACCACTAACTGGCGCGGATGCTGGAGAGGAAAAAGCATTTAATATGTTTATTTTTCTTGGCTGGTTTCTATTGTCAGTCCAAAATAATAAGTTTTCAAGAAGATTAATGCCAATAATAGGGCTTCTAGCAGAAAAGTTTAAAAAGTGACCTTCTACTAAAACAGTTTTAATGTTAGATGAAACATCGTAAGAAACAACAGCACAGTATGCCGTTGGCGGCGCGGCGTTAGAAACACCGTCCACGGAAGAGTCTATGTAATCAGTAACAAAGTAAAATACTCTATTACCTATTTTATCTGGAAAAACACCTATGCAAGTATTATATGTTTCTTCTTCAAAATATACCTCGTTACCCAGTATTGTTTGTAATGCGCCAACACTGTCATTTTCCGATGTGCTAATCTGAACGTTTAAAGCATCTCTAAACTCGCCGTTTGGAACAATACGAGCGTCAAGATCTTTGTTCATCTTGGACTTTATGAAAGTATTTTTAATTTCAGCCATTTAATTTTAGTGTTTAAGCCACTTGGACTGTCCTCTCATTACTTGAACAATCTCGTTTAGTTTAATGTTTGATAAACGTATTTTGGCATTTCGTAATT
>WLWF01001663.1_pt1 | contig 17483 bp, 15 predicted proteins | sample 6718331 | NCBI WGS metagenome assembly WLWF01 (sample SAMN12718692, study PRJNA515312) | sponge metagenome | isolation source: marine sponge | host: Mycale hentscheli | place: New Zealand: South Island, Marlborough, Capsize Point | collected 2003-05-01
GAGGGAAACGTTATCGTGGCCAAGGCCAAGGTGCGCGATAATCATAGAAGTTTATTCATGCTCAACACCTGTGTCGGGCACATCAAGCAGGCGATTGGGATACGGAACCCGTTTATCCTTACGCCTTATCAACTATACAAACACTTAACGAGGTGATCCATGGGCGCACTAAGACCAAAGAAGCCTGAGCCACAGGCGCGAGAGGTAGCACTAGCTGCACGACAAGAGAAAGCACTGGACGAGGAAATCGAGGAAACCGAGGGACGCTTGCGGGCACAACGACGTGGGCAACTAGGCACTCGCTCACTGCTGGCAGGAGCACCGGGAAGTCGTAAAGCTGCGGCGTCTGGCATGGGTAGAGGCAAGGCTAGCAAGGCATCTATGCCATCTGCAGCGCAACGCGCTAGCATCCTGAGCGGTATCAACGTGCGGGGCATCGCATGAAGTCGCCTAAATACCTTGGCTCAGTCAAGGACATGAAGCGCAGAGAGAAGCGGGCATTTGACACCGAGGGCATGTGGCACGATCAGATGTCGGACGTGTACGAATACTTCCTTCCGCAGCGCAACCTGTTCGAGACGCAGAACACCGGTCAGAAAAAGATGGATCGCATATTCGATTCGACCTCTCTCACCGCCATTCAACAGGCTGCCAGCAAGTTGCAGGAAAACATCGCGCCTATCCAAGCTAGATGGGCTGCATTCCAACCCAGCAACGAGGTCTTGGAGCTACTGGAACAGGGTGACGTGGGTGTCACCGAGCAACAGGTACGCGAGAACCTCGACAAGCAAGGCAGTATTGTCTTTGACTACATCAACCGCAGTAACTTCGGCACTCAGTTTTACGAGGCTGCGCTGGATCTGCTGATCGGCACAGCCACGCTCCGCATTGACGAGACCGATGATGACATGAACCCCATCGTCTTCCACTGCATACCTCAAAAGGGTATCGCGTTTGAAGAAGGGCCATTCGGTAACATCGAGACGCACTGGCGTAGGTTCAGCGTAAAGGCTCGTTTGCTGGAACGTATGTGGCGTGGTGTCGAAGTATCCCAGACTGTACGCGCAATCATCGAGAACTCACCCGATGCTGACCTCAAAGTGTGTGAGGGTGTGGTGTTCGAGCCAAAGGCGAAGCGGTACTACGGCTGTCTATGGGTAAACGACGAGGATCGCTTCTCATGGATCGAAGACTTCGGTGAAACATCGCCTTGGGTCACTGGCCGTTATACGAAGGTAGCCGGTGAGGTGCGTGGTCGTGGGCCTGCAATGCAATGTCTGCCTGACGTGCGGAGTCTGAACAAGGCCAAAGAGTTCGTGCTGCAGAAGGCTGCTATCGACTTGGCTGGTATGTACACAGCAACCGATGATGGTGTGACCAACCCGTACAACCTGACTATCGCACCGGGCGTTGTCATCCCTGTCGGATCGAACAACACCAGCAACCCGTCGATCATGCGTCTGGACACGGGGACGAACCTCGGACTTGCACAGTTTGAGATCACTGAACTGCAGAACGCTATCAAGCTGGCGCTGTTCAATGACCTGCGCGACCCTGCTGGGCCTGTCCGTACCGCTACCGAGATCGCTATCGAGAGTCGAGAGTTGGCGAAGCGCATCGGTTCTGCATTCGGACGGCTACAGACAGAGGTGCTGATACCTATCCTCAAGAGGGTGGTGTCGATCCTGACCCGTCGCGGTCTGATCATGCCGATTGAGTTGGATGGTAAGGACGTTGAGGTGAAGTTCACATCCCCTCTCGCCCGTGCTCAGGATGGTGAAGACCTGTTGTCGCTTCAACAAGCGGTGCAGTTCGTCGCAGCTAACGCTGGGCCTGACCTGATTGCTACATCATTCAAGATCGAGGACTTCGGAAGCTACGTTGCTGAGAAAACCGGCATGTCATCCCAGCTAGTTCGTAGCGATACGGAGAAGCAAGAGGCGCTCCAAGCTGGGGCACAGCAGGCAATGGCTCAACAACAGGCCCAGATGCCCCCACAACAGCCCCAGTTACAGGCGGTTGAATGACTTGGGAGAGCATAGAGGGTAGCAACGAGGGCGCTCACAAGGCCGCTGCGGAGGCCAGAGAGCGTTTCTCTGAATTAACGAAGGCGTACAGCCGGTGCTTTGCTACTGAAGACGGGCAGAAGGTGGTGGAGGATCTGACACGGAAGTTCCTGTTAGACAACTCCACTGACCTTGGCGCACGAAACGTGGAGTATGAGGCTGCGTATCACAACGGTGAGGCGGGGGTCATTAGGATGATCGTCCACTACATCCAACAAGCGGAGAAGGTATGAGCGAAGTGGAAGAAGTCGAAGAACTGGAAGAAGTGAAGCCCAAGAAGCGGGCAACCAAGAGCAAGATTGAGGTGGTCTGCGCCGAACCCGACTACCTGAAGAAGATTAAGTTCGATATGGGCTGGCTACAGAAGGTCGGCACCCAGTACGGGATTGATAAATTCGAGTACATACACAAATTCAGGGCGTTTCGTTGCTACAAGTCTGGTCAACACGTTGATTGGATAGACGTTAACGATCTCGCACTGTTAAACGGTGATCGGAGATTGGTACAGATCCTTCTCAAGCACCAACCTGTAAGCCCCAAGCGGGCTGTTATTAACTATCCTTGGAGATAAGAATGTCAGAGGCCGTTGAAAACGACACCCTTGAAAGCAATGAACCCACATCACTCGTTGATGCAGCAGAACCCACCCTCTCGGAAGGTGAATACTTCTTAACGGAAGGAATCAAGGGCACTGGTGACACGCCTGAGTGGTACAAGGCAGAGAAGTACAAGTCCGTGGCTGACCAAGCCAAGGCATACACAGAATTAGAGAAGAAGTTTGGCGGCTTTACTGGCGCACCCAAAGATGGCTACTCAATGCCGGAGGGGGTGGAGCAAGGCGACGAACTAATGGACGCGCTCAAAGGCTTTGCCGAGAAGACCAACATGAATCAGTCCTCGTTTAACGAGGCATGGGAACTGTTGATCGCTCAGGGTGAGGCGGTTGAGGAAGTATCTGCCGAGATGGAGATGCAACGCCTAGGTGACAACGCTACCGACCGCGTGAAGACTGTTGAACAGTTCATGAAGAACAACCTCGACAACGAAACCTATGAGAAGGTGCGTTATGCGGTCAACAGTGCGGAGTCTATCGAACTGGTAGAGGCACTGATCGGCGCTACTGCACCGGCCAAGCTACCTATCGACGGAAACATCGAACCCGGTGGCATGACATGGGAAGACATCGAGGCTGAGATGTTCAGGAAGCACGAGAACGGACAGCTACTTAGGTCGATTGACAGCAGCCATGAGGCCAAAATACAGCGAATGATGAAAGAATTTGGTGGTGATAAGCCATATTCGCAGACATTTGGCTAAATTTATTATTGACAAACCGAAAAATGTGGTATCTTACACCCGTCGGATACCCCTTTTGGGCCTGACAGATTTAGGTTAAGGACTGACCGATCTGTCGGGTACTCAGTTTAAGACCTTAGAGTGAGAGGCAATCACGCCTCGTTAAATTAATTTTGACAACTTTGAGGACTTAGTAATGTCAAAGAATCTATCCGCTGTTGCGGTAACCGAGTTTGACAGTATGGTCAAGCATGCCTACCAAGGCATGGGCCTGCTGAAAGGCGGTGTTACTGTTCGCAATAATGTAGTAGGTGATACCTACAAATTCCGTCGCATGGGCAAAGGACTTGCTAACCAGAAGTCTACTTCTGATCTGGTAACGCCAATGGACGTGTCTCATGAGTTCAAGACAGCTACGCTGGCTAACTGGAACGCTCCCGAGTACACGGACATCTTCGATGCCGCTGAAGTTAACTTCGATGAGAAGCAAGAACTTGCAAACACTATTGCAGGTGCCTTGGGCCGTCGTTGTGACCAGTTGGTTATCGACGCTATGGACGCATCTACCCCTCTCACCACGGCTGTTCCTGCTGGCGGTACTAACCTGACGATGGCTAAGGTCATTGATGCACAGGTAGAACTGCGCGATCAGGGCGTACCGAACACTGAGTTGTTCGCAGCTATCGAAGCTGGCGGTCTGGGTGGTTTGTTGAACGACGAGAAAGCTACAAACGCTGACTACCAGAACATCAAGGCTTTGGTGTCTGGTGAGATCAACTCACTTGTAGGCTTCCAGTTCATCATCCTAGAGACTCGCACCGAGGGTGGTTTGACTGAAGCGGCTAACGTCGTGGATTCATGGTTCTTCCAACGTCCTGCTATTGGCCTCGCCATTGGTATCGACATGAAGACCGAAGTCAACTGGATTGCTGAACGTACTGCTTGGTTGACCAACGGTATGCTGAAAGCTGGCTCTGTCGTACGCGACGAGGGTGGTCTGGTTAAAGTTCAATACGACAAGACTGCTTAAAGGAGGGTCTCTCATGGCTTTTGATTACGACAAACTTTCCCGCATTGGCGGGATGGGCGATGCACAGAAGGTATACGCATATGCGTCTGCTGACTCTATCGCCACGGTTACTGGCGCGAATTACTTCTTGCCAGCAATCAACGAGTTGCAGGTCAACGACGTTATCTTCGTAAGTGATAGCGATGCTGCTGCGGTTACTGTCACGTTTGTGAAGAGTAATACCGGAACAGCGATTGACTGTGCATCTGGTACGGCGCTAGGCGACTCCTAGTTTGGGTGGGGGGTTTCGGCCCCCCGCTCTTTTTTTGAGGGAAAGATATGGCGAGTAAGATCGACCTAGTAAGTAACGCGCTGATCCTTATTGGTGATTCGCCTATCAACACGCTAGACGGGAACACTCGTGCCCAGCAGGTTGGGTCTAACCTGTACGACAACATTGTAAAGTTTGAATTGACCAAACATCGGTGGGGTTTCGCTCGTAAGAAAGCGCAGATCTCACTAACAACCGATGTCCCTGCAGATCCCGAATGGCAGTCTATCTATCAGTTGCCAACCGACCTTCTGGTACTTATCAAGCTATACCCCAGCACCGGCTATCAAGTGTATGGCGACAAGGTGTATACGAATGGTAAGTCCGCTCTGTACTGCGACTACATCTATGACGTACCTGAGAGTGAGTGGCCTATCTACTTCTCCAAGATGATCGAGTACGCATTAGCTAAGGACTTCGCTACGAGCGTCAGGGACAGTGCTACGGCAAGGGGAGAGATGGCTGCGGAGTATATGAATGCGTCCCGTATGGCGCGTTTTACGGACTCTCAGCAGCATCCACAGACGAGGATACAAAGTAATCCATTTACGAACGTTAGGTACTAATCGTGGCTAAGACGCGATTCATCCAATCTAGCTTTGTGAGTGGCGAGCTTAGTCCTTTATTGAAGGGTCGTATTGACCTTGCTCAGTATTATCAGGGTGTGCAGACCGCTAAGAACGTGGTCATTGTCCCTCAAGGTGGGATGAAGCGTCGGCCCGGTGCCGAGTATGTGCAGACTGTCATCAACACCCTCTCTCGCAATACTACGGTGCCTACGGTTCCTAATGGCGGGACGGCTGGTAACGTCAATGATGACAACGACACCACGACATCTGTTACGACGGTCGGTATATCCACGACAAACCCGTATGTGGTTTGCAAGTTCGACCTAGGATCTGCCAAGGCGATAGAGTTCTTCGACGTTAGGAACGTGTTTCTGTCCGCTGGCACGTCTAGCGAGTTTAAGATTCAGTATTCAACCGATGATGTGACCTATGTTGACGCGGCTAGTGTCCCGTTGTTGGGTATATCGTCGCAGGACTTCCGGTTGTTTATAGGCAAGACGGCTAGATACTGGCGACTAGCTAGGGTTGGAGCCACGGATCTCACCACCGCCGTGATTACGGTGGGTACAGTTGCACCGATTGAGCAGACTGCCACGGCATCTAACTTCAAGATGCTGGATTTCAGCGTAGAAGATGCTCGGCACTACCTGTTAGTCGTGACTGAGAACAACATTCGCGTATTCCGCGCACCAAACACCCATGTGGCGGACATCAAGACCACTATCGCGTCCGCTGATGTGCCTGAAGTACGCGCTACACAGGTCGAGAACGTGATGCTGTTGTTCCAAGAGAACACGATACCGAAGCGACTGATTAACTTGGGCGCGGACATTGATTGGTTTATCGACAATGTACCGTTTAGTAACGTGCCTCAGTTCGATTACAACGATGATTCTAGCCCCACACCCGTTAGTGATGTGCAGGTTATGACGCTGAACCACGCGCACTTCATTGCTGGTGATAAATTCCAGATCGACATAGAGGGCGTAACGTCTAAGAACATCACGTTTGCTGGCGACGCTACTGCGGACGAGCAATCTTCTACGGTGTTCAACATCCAGCGCAATATCCAAGAAATGCCGGTAATGGGTGAGACGGGTGTGACTGTCACTCGCACTGGGGCGTTTCAATACACCATTACGGTGGGTGGGGAGTCGGCGAAAGACTTTGAGTTGTACTCGGCGTTTGCGTCTACCGGCACCGCAAACAAGACGATCACGTTTACCAAGACAACAAACGGTTCTCCGCGCAAGGAAGACATTTGGTCGGCTACCCGAGGTTACCCCAAGACAGCATGTTTCTATGAAGGACGGTTGGTTCTTGGCGGTACTCGGTCTAAGCCACAGTCTTTGTTCTTCTCCAAGTCTGGGTCGTTCTTCGACTTCGATATTGATGACGGTGATGACGATGAGGCCATCTTTGTAACCATCTCGTCGCGTAAACTGAACGACATTGTGGACGTGTTCCCCGGTCGTAACTTGCAGATATTCACATCTGGTGCGGAGTTTGCGGTTACTAGCAGTCCTGTCACGCCATCGAACGCGCAGGTCAAACCACAAACGTCCCACGGTGCGCTAAACGTAGAGACTCAGGACGTAGACGGCTCCACTATCTTCGTGGATCGTAACGGTAAGTCCATTAGAGACTTCGTGTTCTCGTTTAATGAGGACGCATACGTTACACAGGATCTATCTGTACTCGCCTCTCACCTAATTACACAGCCTGTAGACATGGCTCTGTTGAGTGGTACGCAGAGCGACGATGCTAACTGGGTGTTCTTTGTAAACAACGACGGCAAGGGCGTGATCCTTAACACCCTCCGCGCTCAGGACATTACCGGGTTTACCCGATGGGAGAACACCGGCAGCATCAAGGGTGTGTGTGTTGTAGACGAAGACCTGTATCTCATCACTGAGCGAACCGTTAACAGCGCGACTGTTAAATTCTTGGAGCGTTGGAACTTCGATTACAAGATGGACGCATCAACCAAGATAGCCCCTACAAGCTCTCAGACTGTCCTTACAGGGCTGGATTATTTAGAGGGGCAGACGGTACAGATCGTTGCTGACGGCGTTGTACTGCAGCCTAGGGCGGTCTCAAGCGGGTCTATAACCCTAGAGGCTAGCGAGACAGGCTATACCAGCGTTGAAGTGGGTCTAAACTTCCCAATCGAACTCAAGCCAATGCCGTTAAACACGAATGTCGGCAGCGGTCAGAACCAGATGCGCTTGAAGCGTGTGGTAAGAATTAACAGCCGTGTATTTGAGTCTTCCGGTGTGTACGTTAACGGTAACGCGGTGCCGATCAGGGCATTTGGTGCAGCACCAGACACCCCATTGGATAACCCGCCAGACGTGTTAACGGGTATCATTGACGATATATACGGTACAGACGGATGGACGAGAGAGGAGGTGCCGGTGTTTACGGTTCCTGACCCCACCCCGTTCCATATACAGATGATTGAATTTGAAGTGGAGAGTAGCTAATGGCGATAGAGGCGATATTGATAGCAGCCGTCGTGGCATCAGGCATCACCTCAGCAGCGGCGACTCGTTCTGCTGGGAAGGCGCAAGAAGATGAGCTGCAACGCCAAGCGGAGCAAGAGCGTATTGCGGCAGAAGGACGTGAGTTACAGCGTCGTGAAGAACTGAACAAAGCATTAGCTGCGAGACAAATGGCCTTGGCTGATTCTGGTATTGCTGGCGAGGGCACGCCTCAAAGCATTGCCCTTTCCGCCGCTGAAAAGATTGGTATGGGTGAGGGGTTAGAAACCCTAAGCAGCCAACTAAAGCAGGCGCAGATGCGCCGTGCGGGTAAAAATGCGCGGCTAACAGGAAACATACAAGCGGCATCCACGCTATTAGACACTGGCGTAAAAACGGTTGGACTTATGAGTAGCCCTTCGCCGTCGCCTAAAGCGAAACCTACGGGTTACTTGCAGTTGAAACCGGGTGGTGGTTAATGGCTAAAGAAATAAACTATTACGGCCAACTGCGCCCTACTGGGGTAGATAACTCTGCCGTTAAACGGCTGCAAGCGATAGCTGGTCTGGCCGATCAGGTACAAAGTATTGCTGTTCAAGCCGGTGCTAAAAGAGCGCAAGAGATTGGTGCCGCTGAGGGCGCTATTGCTGGGCAACAAGCCGCCGAAACTGGAGAAGCCCCAGAGCGCCGTAAAGGATTCTTGTCCTCGCTATCTATTAAGGATCAGTCGTACAACCAAGCTATGGAAGGAGCGTTTCTAGCATCCATGCAAGTGGATGTGCAGAACGATATCTCCCGTATTGCGGCAGAAAACCCAAACGACTCATCTGCTTTTGCTGTTAAGTCACAAGCGGCAACGGCTCCTGTTCTATCGTCTATAACAGATGATGCTATGAGGGCGAGGGCAGCGCAGACTATAGACACCATACGGTCTGGCGCGTTAAGGCAGGTTGAAGCCGCAGAAATTGCTAAGGACAAGGATACTGCTGATCAGCGGTTTGCTAACGTAATCGGCGTGTCTAGTGATGCGTTAGTCACTGCCGCCAAAGCAGGCGACTTGATAGGCGTCACTACCCAGCAGCAAAACATTATTGATGGTCTGGCTGGTCGCTTACAACTGGGGACGATATCGGAAGTACAGTATGAAGAAGGCGTTAGGGGTGTAGGGATTCTTGCTCAAAACTCCGCGTACCAAGGAACAATACGCGATCTAATGAACGATGGTGATTGGGTTGGTGCGCTGCGTTCTGTCGAGACATTGGCATCTAAACCGTTGAAGGGTTACCGAAATGAGGAGCAGGATGCGCTTATCACCCTGTTAAGAAGTGATGTTAGTGAGCGGTTGGCGCTTGATAACCAAGCCGATTCTGAACAACAGCAAGACCTTGCACTTTTGCAGGAAGCCAATGCTAGTGATTTGTTCCTTAACATTCTAAATGGAACCGCAGGCACGTCAGACATACAAAGGGCTATGGGTACGAGGGGTATATCTTTTAGCCAAGGTAAGTCTTTGCAGAGCACGATAACAACTAGGGGGCAGGGCGTTGACGATATCCAACTAATCATGGAGATTCAAGACAACCTAACCACTAACCCACAAAAAGTGCGGGATCTAATCAAAGCTAACACTGGCACTCGATTGACTACATCTACGGCTGAAAAGTTCTACGGTATTGCGTCGGCAAACCTGACGGGTGAAAGCCCATTAACACGGGGTGAAGCTGTGCGTTTCCGCGACTATCTCAAGCGAATGACTGTGGTAACTGGCCCGTTAGCAGCCATTGATCCAGTACAACAAAATCTTTGGGCCGAGCTTGATGTTGTATATGCAGATCGAGTTCTTGCTGGCGAGCGTCCGGCTGAGGTTGCGGCTGACTTGGTAGAGGCCAAGGACTTGGCAATGTCATCAAAAGACATCGACTCTAGTATAGACAACCTAAAAGCTGAAAAGATGAAAAGAAGCAAAACTTCTAGCCCAATGAGCGATGATGAGTTTCTCGAAAAACATGCGGCGCTGCTTGCCGAGAAAGAAAAGGTATCGGCGTACAATGCCTTCCGAGACGATCTATCTCAGATCATGAAGCGATAAGGATTCCACATGGCTAAAAGCCCATTCGTTACAGCAATAGAAGCGGCTACCGGCAAAGAAGCAAAGCCGAAGTTTGAGCCTGACCTGACCGCTATATCAGAGAAGTATGGCGTTGATAGAGGTCTTGTTGGCGGCATCGCTAAGACTTTGGCGGGCGCAACTGTTGCTGCTGGTGGCATTACTGCAAGCGAAGAAGCGGAAGCTGGTGTATTGACTGCCATGCTCACTCCCAAGTTGCGCCAAAACCTGACCAAGATGGTACAGGGAGAGGATCTTACTAAGGCCGAAGAAAGAACGGTACGCAAGTACATCAAGCAAGTAGAGGAGACTGATGACGCTTGGGGTGCTCGTGAGCGTATGCGTATGGCTGACATTGAGACGCCAGATGTAGAGGTGCTAGATCGTCCGATCATTGACCCGCAAAGTATGGTGGGAAGCGTTGTTGTTCCCGTCATGGGTGACGCAAGTATAACTGGCGCTACGATAAAAAATGTGGAGGGGGTTCCTTTAGACAAGGGCGTTCCGTTACATGGTGGCCCTAACTTTGGCCTTCAGGCTATGTACGAGCAATCCAATTCAGCATGGGAGTCTATGTATAGCGCCGCTGCGACCAAGCAAGCCCACTTCCTGAGAGCGCAGCAAGAAAACCCTGACGCAAATGTGTTAGGCGTTTATACGGCTATGGGGCCGGAGTCCATGAAGTTTAACACAATGACTTCAGAGATTGCGCTGCGCCAGTTTCCTGCGCTAAAGATTCCTGCAAGAGACATTGAAGCGTTTGACAACGTCATGCGCGAGAAGTATCCAGACTTTGCCGGTGTTGAGTCTCCAGATGCTTTGGCGCAAGTCTTAAACAAACTGCCGGTCACTAACAAGAAAGGCAAAAAGGTTTCTAGCGGCAACTTCCGCAAAGCTCTAATGACCGAAATGGGCAAGGGGAAATGGAGCAACAAAGGCTTTCCTGTAATTGATGACATTGTCAGGGCTATAACTGAGCCAGACCTCGTGGGCGGTGAGCTAGGCGCAAGTGGTTTTTCCATATTTAAGTCTATGCCTGAAGCGGATCTAATAAAAACGGCTAGGACTACAACTTACGACACCGGCATTCCGGGTCATTATTACGGCGGCTTGCAGAACAGTATCCCTGCTGCATTGATGTTTCCTAGATTGTGGGCGCGTACAGGCGAGGCTGTCACAAAGTCTGGAGATCCCCTTAATTTCAGCCAACAAGTAGGTAAGTTACGCACGAAAACCCAAGACAGTTGGCACGAAGTTATCGACCAACAATGGGCTGACACGATCAGTCAATACTTAGACGACCAGTATGACAACATTAGAGTGCAGCGAGTTGCTAAAGGTACGGTTGCTGCCGGTACTGTTATCGCATCACCGTTTAGTTTTGCTGATGACAACACTGAGCCTAGCTATCTAAACACTCGTCAAGAAGCAGACCTCACCCCCTCCCAAATAGCCTTGCAAGAGCTTAACGCAGAAATAGAAGAGGAGCGTGGCAAAGAGACTGTAGTGCCCGAGACGGGCGATAGTCTTGGCTTTATCTTTGACCCCAAGCTGGGCCGTATGCGTCCTCGCACCGCACAGGACGAGAGCACACTAGCGCAGGCTATTGCCACCGATGTTGGTCGTGGAATCACAGAGATACCTGAACAGGCACTGTATGGCGCTGTAGACGCTGTAGGAGAGGCTGTACAGACGTTTGGCGGTGAGGGGGACTTCCAGTTCACGGAAGCAGAATACCAGCCAGAAACTGTTACCGGCGGTTTAGCGCGAGGTATAAGTCAGTTTATGACTGGGTTCATTCCTGCTGTCAGAGGCTTGAAGGCTATTGGAATGGGGGCCACTCTCACTAGGTCGGCTTTGGCTGCTGGTGTCGCTGAGGCCACGGTGTTTGACCCCTACGCGGGGCGGTTATCTGACTTAGCTGTTCAATACCCAGAGCTACAAAACCCACTGACCGAGTTCCTAGCCACCGATATGAATGACTCTTTGGGGCTTGCTAAGTTTAAGCAGGTAGTAGAGGGCATGACGCTTGGAATCTTGGGCGATGGATTTGTTAAAGCTGTTCAGTTAATTAAGGCTCGTCAGGTTATTAAGGATGTAGCGGGCGAGACGGGGCAGAAGCCAAGCGATTTGATTGACGAAACAATTGATGACGCCAAGCTAGATGACGGTACCGGCGCTGAAAGCCGTGTGATGGTTGAGTTGCGAGCAAAGCAAGAAGAAGTGGAGGGAGAGTTCGTTTCGTTTGAAGACTTAGCGGCGCAAGAAAATGTTGGCTTTGTTCTTCCTGAGTTCAAGTCTGGGCGGGGTGATGCACCGGCAAAAGCCGCAGAGAATATCAATCTTAGCAACTTGAACACCACCGAAGAAGTGGGGGCGTTGCTTACTCGCGTTGCCGAAATTGACGCCCCTCTCATTAATGAGGCTAGAAGACAAAAGGTTCTTAACGAAGATTTGCCAAAATTAGCTGATGACTTGGGGATGACGGTTGAAGACTTGCTATCTAGGCCGAAAGGTATGGCTCAGAATGCAGAACAGATTTTAGCGGCGAGAAAAATTTTAGTGGCGTCTGGCGAGAACTTAGTTCGCATGGCTAAGAAGGCCAATGGCGTTGATGGTACAGAAATGGATTTGGCCCTGATGCGCCGAGCCATGACTCAGCACAGGGCTATTCAGGCGCAAGTATCCGGCATGACGGCAGAGGCTGGTCGTGCGTTGCAGCAGTTTAGGGTTATTGCTGAAAGTTCGCGCCTACAAGAAAAGGCTATTCGAGACATCTTAACGGCAAATGGCGGTGACGAACTAAACCGAAAAATGGCTCAAATGCTGTCTGAGCTAGATGATCCGGTAAAGGTTGGCAAGTTTGTCCGTGAAGGATCTGACGCTACCACGATGGATATGCTGTATGAATTTTGGATTAATTCACTTCTTTCGGCTCCCGCTACCCATGTTGTAAACATTGTCTCCAACATTATGACGGCTGGGTTTTCTGTATCAGAACGCAAGGTAGCGTCACTAATCGGTGGCGGCAAAAACATACCGAGAGGCGAGACTGAGGCGCAGCTGGCTGGCATGGTTGCTGGCGCGAGAGATGGTATGCGTCTTGGATGGAACGCACTCAAGACCGGAGAGCCAACCGATCCGCTACAGAAGATGGAAGCTGAGAACCATAGAGCCATTACTGGTGAGCAATTAGGGTTGTCAGGTACCGCTGGTCGCTTTGTTGATTATGTGGGTGAGGGTGTCCGGGTTCCCGGTAGGCTTTTGACGGCTGGTGATGAGTTCTTTAAGGCTGTTGGGTATCGCATGGAGCTACATGCTCAAGCATATCGGCAAGCATTTAACGAGGGCTTAGATGGTGACGCTGCCGCCGCTCGGGTCATGGAGATCATTGAGAATCCTCCTGAAAACATCAAGATGGCTGCTACCGATGCAGCTAGATACCAGACGTTTACCAACCGACTGCCCGAAGGCAAAATGACGTGGGTAGCGGAGCTAGGCCAGCTTGCTGAAGGCGCAAGACACGGCAAGACAATTGGGCCGTATGTGCGAGTTATTGTGCCCTTCGTAAGAACGCCCACAAACATTATGAGCTACCTGCTTGAGCGGACTCCCTTGGCCCTTACGTCTCAGACGATAAGAGATGACATTGCTGCGGGTGGTGCTCGTAGAGACTTGGCGCTGGGCAAAATCGCTACTGGATCAATGGTTATGGCGGTAACTGCCGAGTTAGCAATGGCTGGGCAGATTACTGGGGCTGGGCCTGTTGATTATAAAATGCGAAACATCTTGAGGGAGACAGGCTGGCAACCGTACTCGATAAAGGTTGGGGATACTTACTACGCTTACAATCGACTAGACCCCATTGGCGGGTTGCTAGGGATGTCTGCGGATATGACTGAGATTCTAGGTCAGACCACGGATGCTGATGCTGATGAGGTTGCTGTTGCTGCTGTCTTGGCTATATCTCAGAACATGGCAAGCAAGACATACCTAAGCGGGGTGTTTGATTTTATTGAAGCAGTCTTCATGGCAAGCACCGATCCAGAGTCTGCTAACTGGAAGCTAATGAACTGGCTGAACCGATTGGGCGGGTCAATGGTTCCATCCGTCTTTGCGGCTGTAGAACGACAGATTAGCCCTGAGATTAGCGCAACCTACGACGTAATAGATCGTATTAAGTCTAGGATTCCCGGCATGTCAGCAGGACTCCCACCCCGTAGAAATATCTTTGGGGAAGTCATTGTGCCTTCTGGTGGATTAGGGCCAGACATTATCTCACCCATCTACACTAATGAAGCCAAGGACAACCCTGTTGCTGACGAAATGGTACGGCAGCAAGTGCCTATCGGAATGCCGAGGCGCACAGTCAATGGTGTAGACTTAGATGCAGAGCAATACGATCAATACGTCCTGTATTACGCGGGGGAGGGTTTGGCCAAAGGTGTGCCTAAATTGAAGACTGCACTTGGCAACCTCATAAAGTCTCCGGGTTATCGGAATGCAACTGACGGGCCTGATGGTGGCAAGAGTCTTTTGATCAGATCTATTTTCGCCAACTATAGATCCGCTGCACAGCAAAAACTGTTTCAAGAGAATGCGGAATTGAACCAAGCAAGAATCAATGCCTTGGAAGACAAGCAAAGAAAACTCACAGGTAGATCACTATGACGGTAACGAATACGACTGCTCGTAACCAATACACTGCTACAGCAGGGCAGGATGAATTTGCGTACACGTTTGAGGTGTATAACAAGAATGACTTAGTTGTACTAAAGAACAGCACGACTCTATCAGAGGGCACTCAATACACTGTAGATGGTGTGGGTAACAATACAGGGGGCAAGGTTACGTTGTCTTCTGTCGCTACTGCCGGTGACGTTATCACCATCTATAGAGACATGGCGCTGGAACGTACCACCGACTATCAAAACAGCGGTGACTTCTTAGCTTCCGAGGTCAACACAGACTTCGACCGATTGTGGTTGGCTATACAACAGAACGCTACGACCGATTCACGCTCTGTTAGAAAGCCGGTTCTCGATCTGGACTCCATCAACATGGAGCTACCAGTAGCATCTGGGCGCTCTCACAGGCTTTTAGGCTTTGACTCTACAGGCGCTGTCGAGGCTGTTGATTACCTGAAGGCTCAAGAAGTAACGATCCTGACTGAAGACACGTTCACGGGTGACGGCACTACAACAGCGTTTACCCTAAGCACTGCGCCGGTAACAGGTAGATTGTTGCAGATAACCATCGACGGAATCATGCAGGCCATTAGTTCCTACACGCTGTCTGGTCTGGTGGTTACATTCTCTGAGGCACCACCGTTCAACGCAGCCATTGAGGTGCGTAAGTTCATACGCAACTCTGACGTAGTAGGTGACATCACAGCGGTCGTTGCTGGTACAGGGTTATCGGGCGGTGGTACTGAGGGTGATGTGACGCTTAACCTAGCGTCTGTACCTGTCTCGGTAGGTATCACTACTGCGGTTACAGCAGCGTCTATGACAGCTACGGTTAACACGCACGTTTACGTCAGTGCCGCTGGGCGAACTATCACGCTCCCCGCCTCACCGACTATAGGTCAACGAGTCCTGATTACGGTAGGTAACTTCACCGATACGGTGGTGGGTAGGAACGGGTCGAAGATAATGAGCAGTGCGTCTGACTTCACAATGGATGCGGCGTATCTCTCCATACAATTCATATACACAGATGCAACTCAAGGGTGGGTAATGGCATGAGCAACTTTACAGATTTTATTAGCGGTGGTGGAGATGCAGCACCAATACCCACAACACAGTTTGTTATTGGTCAGTCAAAGACTTTTACAGCGCCGTTAACAGGCAGGATCAAAGTCATCATTACCGGTGGTGGAGGTCAAGGTGCATTCCTTGCTAACAAAAACAGTTCTATTAACGCTAATACTGGGGATGCTACAGGCGGTGGCGGTGGTGGTTACAGCGAAAAAACTTTCAATGTAACAGCAGGAGAAACCTTTACTGTCACTATCGGCGCTGGTGGCGCTACAACGCTTGCGATGAACGATGTTAATTCTTCTAGGGTAGGCAACAATGGAGGTAACACTACCTTTGTTACAGCTTCCGCAGCAGAGTCTGTCAACATGGCCGCTAACGGTGGCGGTGGCGGACAGTTTAGCGCAGGCACTTCTAGTGCTGTTTCTACTGCTGGAGGAACAGGCGGCACAGCTAGTGGTGGTGACTTTAATTACACAGGTGGCACTGGCGGTTCTATCTCAAGAGTAGCCGGATGTCAGTATAATGCTACAACAACAGGAGGGGGTGCTGTTGCTCTCTACGGTACAGCCTATAATGGCGGTAGCGTGACTATGACAGGCGCTGTTGGCGGTCAAGATAAAATTATTGCTACTGGCGGCGCAGGTGTTGGAGGTAACGGAGGTGATGTCCTTGGCGTTACTAGCACTGGGAGCAGAACTTACCGGAGCACCGGCGGCACCGCGTCACGAGATGGCTTTTCAGATTATGTCGCTACCAATGTCACGGGAGAGACTGCTTCGGCTTCGGGCGGCCCAACTAGCGCCCCTACGATCAGCATTATTGACGCTCAGGGCGATGGCGGGTATTCCAGATCAACGGATAACGCCAGCCCCTACGCTGGTGGCGGCGGTTATGGAGGCGGCGGCGGCGGCTCGGCAGGCAACAATAATGCTGGAAGCACATTACTTTATTATCAATCCGGCGCAGGCGGTGGCTTTGGGGGTGGAGGTTCGTTGACTTGGGTAAGCGCGGTAGACTCAACTAGTTCTGGAAGAATAAGCGCGGGCGCTGGAGGAAATGGAGGTGGCGGTTCAGGTGCTTTTAGCGGCCCCTTCCATACCGCTACATCTGCCAGTAACCGCGCATGGGCAGCGGGTGGTAGTGGCATGTGCATTATCATGTTTGTTTAACGGAGGCTACAATGGCTATTTACATTATTAAGAATGAAAGCAACGAAGAGATTAACCGCATTGTAGCTGACCTAGCGTTTGTTGAAGAACATCACGCTGGTAGATACGAAGAGGTTATTTTTGCTACCGACTCTGTGCCAGAAGAAGATGCTGCAAGGATGTGGCGTAATGCAGAGCTAGAGGCTACAGATTACATTGTACCTTTGTCTGACCATCCGCAACGAGCAGCGTACATGACATTCAGAACTGCACTACGAGATTGGCCTAGCACGTCAGACTTCCCAGCTACTCGTCCAGAATTAGGAGCGTAAAATGGCTTTAACAAAAGCACACAACCGGCTTGTATCTGGATCAACGAAAAACGTCGTTGACTACGGTGCAACTGGTGACGGCAGTACGGATGACACCACTGCTATACAGGCATCTATCACGTCTACCTACGGCAACGAGGTAAGCACTGGTAATACCTTGAACCTCCCTCGCGGCGTGTTTAAGACTAGTGCCACTGTAGAGGTCAACAACAGCGGTCAAACGTACAACGTAGACAACATTACTCTACAGGGAGCGGGGAGACAGAGCACTGTCATTGACGCTGCTGCGTCTACGTCAGGGCCGGGTATCGAGCTAGTCCACAGTATCTTTAACAACATCTCTGACCTAACGGTACTAAACGCTAAAACGTCTGGTATCA
>WLWF01001664.1_pt1 | contig 17480 bp, 27 predicted proteins | sample 6718331 | NCBI WGS metagenome assembly WLWF01 (sample SAMN12718692, study PRJNA515312) | sponge metagenome | isolation source: marine sponge | host: Mycale hentscheli | place: New Zealand: South Island, Marlborough, Capsize Point | collected 2003-05-01
GGTATTATGTTATATATAGACCTGATTCCAAACCGGCATTTAACGAGCAGCCTACGGAAGTTAAGAAAGTTTTAAAAGCTATAGATATTAAAAGTCCTCAAAGGAGTTCTTTACAGTTTTCTAAAAGTATGAATAGCGAGTTCAATCAAATGATTGAAAAGAAAAGTGGTATTGATGCTAGAGGCACTATATCTAAATACAAGGCATCGGTAATGGGTCGTAAGAAAGGTAGATTCCAATTCTTTATACCACCGGGAGCTGAAGATTTTGAAGGTCTAATGTATAAGTTATTAGGCAAAGGAACCCTTGGGGAGCAACAAAAAGAGTGGTTTAAGAAAACATTGTTTGATCCTTTTGCTAGAGGAATAAACGAATTTGACACATATAAGCTGCAAGTAGCTAATGCTGTTAGACAACTTAAAAAGTCACTAAAAGATATACCCAAAGAGCTAGGAAAAAGAGATCCTAAGACAGATTTTAAATATGAAGATGCAGTTAGAGTATATCTTTGGCAATTAAATGGTCATGAAATAAAAGGTATATCTGAATCTGATATTAAGACTTTAGTAGATATTGTTAAAAATTCTCCTAACTTAAAAAGATTTGCAAGGCAGCTAAATAAAACTATAGGGGGCTACCCTGCTCCTCAAGAAAGTTGGTTAGCTGGTACTATTACAACTGATGCTATAAATATGGTTAACACCATAAAAAGAAAAGAGTTTTTAGAGACTTGGCAGCAGAATGCGGATATAATATTTTCTGAAGACAATCTAAATAAACTAGAGGCTACATTTGGAGAAGACTACGTTGAAGCTTTAAAAGATTCTTTATACAGAATGAAATCTGGTCGTAACAGACCCGTAGGCGCTAATAAGCTAACTAATAAGTTTATGAATTGGGTTAATGATTCTGTAGCTACTATAATGTTCTTTAATACAAGATCGGCATTATTACAAACATTGTCGACTGTAAACTTTATAAACTGGGGTGATAATAATCCTTTGCTAGCAGCTAAAGCTTTCGGTAATCAAAAACAATTTTGGAGCGATTTTTCAATGCTGTTTAACTCTGACTTTTTAAAGTCTAGGCGTACTGGATTAAAGAATGATGTAAATGCTGATGAAATAGCTAATGCGGCTGCTACTCAAACAAACAAAGCTAAAGCAGCGTTAGCGGTTATATTGAAAGCGGGTTTCTTGCCTACACAAATAGCGGATAGTTTTGCTATCGCGATGGGTGGAGCATCTTTTTATAGAAACAGAGTTAATACTTATATGCAAAAAGGCGAAGGCAAACCAGGTATGGGTAGGTTGGCAGCAGAGGAGCAAGCGTTTTTAGATTTTCAAGAAATAGCTGAAGCTACACAACAATCATCTAGGCCTGATAGAGTATCACAACAACAAGCTAGTCCGTTAGGGCGTATTATATTAGCTTTTGCGAATACTCCTATGCAATACATGAGATTAACTAAAAAAGCTTTCTTGGATCTTAAAAACGGCCGTGGGAGTGCAAAAGAGAATATTACTAAGATACTTTATTATGCAGCCATACAAAACGTTATATTCAGTAGTTTGCAAGCAGCTTTGTTCGCAGTTATGTTTGACGATGAGGAAGAAGAAGAAACCAAGAAGAAAGGCGTTAGAGTAGCTAATACTATGCTAGATTCAATGTTAAGAGGTTTAGGTATCTACGGAGCTGTGGCTTCTACGGTAAAAAACATTGCACTAGAGATTGATAAGCAATCTAAGAAAGATCGCCCAGATTATGCAGAAGCAGCAGTAAGAGCTTTAGATTTGTCCCCACCCATATCTTCTAAGATACGAAAAGGTAGAAGCGCAGGTAGAGCGTTTAGTTATAAAAATACAAGAGAAAAAATGGTTGGCTTTGGTTTAGACAATCCAGCTTATTATGCAGTTGGTCAAATAACTTCTGCTACAGCCAATATACCTTTAGATAGAGCAGTTCGTAAAGCGAACCATGTTAGACTAGCATTTGCTCAAGAAACTAAATTCTGGCAATCTGTATCTTTATTATTAGGATTCAGCGAATGGGATCTTAATATGATAGAAAAGGATAAAAAGAAAACTAAATTTGGGGAGAAAATGAAGTGGAAAAAAAGAAAACTTAAAAAAAGAAAGCTTAAATAATAAAACTATGAAACCTATAACAACCAGAATAAAAGAGAGTAGAAGTGGAACCTCTTATCCTATGAATCAAGAGGTAACCATGAATGCTGATGGTAGTGGTGGACCTATAGACGCTTGCGGCTGTGGTTCTCCCGCTAAATTAAAAGATGCTTGTTACCGTAAAGCTAAAGCTAAATATGATAAATTTCCATCTGCGTATGCTTCTGGTTATATAGCTAAATGTAGAAAACGTAAAGGCAATATAAAATAATGGGATTTAAAATGAAGTCTTCACCTTTCAAAGTAAGAAAGACTAAAGAAGGATTGGCTTTAAAACGCTGGTTTAAAGAGGATTGGAAAACCCCGAAAGGTAATGAAGATTACACAAAAGGAGAAAATACTTTTAGACCAACTAAAAGGGTTTCAAAAGATACTCCCGCTACATGGGACGAGCTTACTCCTGCTGAAAAAGCAAGAGGGCAAAAAGAAAAGAACACCAAAGGAAGAGTTACTAAATATAAAAAATCAAAATGACAAAACTAAGCGAAAAAACCGAAATCACCTTAGATTTAAAAACTATAGGCATAGTTATTGGCGGAGCTATCTCTTTAGCAACTCTATACTTTACATTACAAAAAGATATAGACCTTGCTAAGGAACTACCAAAACCTACTATTACAAGAACCGAATACGATCTCAAAGATCAATTAGTTCGAGAAACAATTATGAACACCCAAGAAAAGGTTCAAGAGAATAGTGATAAATTAGATAAAATAGATGAGAAACTATATGAAATAATTGAAAAACAATAGTCATGAAAAAAATTGTAACTTTAATATTATTATTAACATGTTTAAACTCTTATTGCCAAAAATTTACCTTGCTTGAAATAAACGCAAGATGGAATGAGCACAATAATTTGCTTGTCGATAAACTTGCAGATATTAAAATACAATTTGCTTGGCTAGAAGATCAACCTAACTCAATACAAAGAAACGTAATTTCCGTGCCTACATTAATATTAATGAAAGAGGGGAAGAGCGTTGCTCAATGGCGTGCAGGTATTGATCTTAAATTACAAATTACAGAAAAAGAAGTAATAGAAGCAATTAAAAGAGCTAATAAATTAGGAATATGAGTATATATTTTAAAGAATGCGAGGAAAATATGAATGAAGAATTTTTAGCAAAGTTAGATAATGCTAGAATAATAGCTGACATACCTTTCATAATAAACTCAGCTTGGAGAAGCGTAGAACACAACGAAAAAGTAGGAGGTAAACCAGACTCTTCTCATTTGAAAGGTTTAGCTGTAGATATTAAAGTAACTAATAGTAGACAAAGGTTTATTGTATTACAATCTTTAATAGCCGCAGGATTTAATAGAATAGGCATTGCTAAAACATTTATTCACGTCGACGGAGATAACGAAAAAGATCCGCGAGTAACTTGGTTATATTAAAACAAAAATTATGGGAAACAAAAAAGATTCTAAAATTAAAAAATTACTTATAATATTAATGAAAAAATGGAACTCATTACTTTATTTATTAATGTTTAAAAAGTATGATTAAAATTAAAGCCGCTACAATTAAGTAACGGCTTTTTTTAATTTAAGTTATTTCACAAGCACCTCCTGCACAAGCAAGTTCTCCTGACAAGTCGGTTTCGTCGTCCTCCTCTTCAATTTTATGAATGTCAACTAATTTTAATGTTTCCATCATTTCATTATATTTAGTCTCATCAATATCTTCAAAAGGGGCTTGAACATAAGTACCCCCGTTATAAGGCAACACAGATAAACCATTATAAAATTCTTTATTATCCCACATCCAATCGCCAATAAATTCCCATTCATCTTCTTTAATAGATACAGTAGCGGATATATTATGTGTATTTCTACCGTCTCTATGTCCGGGTTTAACCCACATTTCAGATACAAATTTTACACGCTCCAATAATTCTAAAGGGTGTTCGGTTCTAAGCATAGATCCCTCCGGCGCTTTTTGCGGTATAGATATTACAGCAGTATCATGAGGCCTAAAATATTCATCTTCAATTAACTCCGGATGGTTTTCAGCAAGGAACTTATACATTGACTCGTTCTTACCTACACGTATTCTTCTTACATAATAATCATTATGCCAAGCGTGAATACCAGATGACGTTCCTAACGTCAATGATGTAGTTCCTGCTGGTTTAACCGTTGTTGATCTTGCTGATGGATTAATACCAATTAATTTTGCAACGCGTTTATTTTCTGCTTTAACAAGCAATGCAGCTTTATCCATATCTAGTTTAAGAACTTTACCAGATCCAATCCCTGTTATTGAAACTCCAATTAAAGCGTCTTTTTCTGTTGTAGTTCTCCATATATCTCTAAGATAATGAAAGCTCGTGTATGAAGCCTGTAATGTGCCTATGAAGGCTGCATGAGTTACACGTCTATCAAACGCTTCTTGTGTTTCTAAGTCTGAACCATTAACTTCACATAAGTTACAGAATTGATAAGGTCTAAGTGCGATCTCGCAGCAAGGGTTAGTGCCCCAGTCTTTGTCGTTAGTTAAGTAAAACCCAGGTTCGCCTGATCCTGATAATTCAATACGTTTCCAAAGATCCATAAAATAAGACTTAGTAAGCTTTTGTCGCATAAGCACGGCTGAATTATTGGCTCTACCTCTTTGAGGATTTTTTTCCCACCAATCTCCTGACTTACAGCCAATCATTTCAACATCATCAGATGAGAATAAAGATATTAAAGCTGCTCTCCTTATACCTCCAGCTAAAACCGAATCAGCAATGTGACATATAATATCATGCGCTTGTACTGTGCTTAAGTAATCTCCATCTTTTAATGTATCTAATATGCCTGTTATCTTAACTATAGCTTCTTTAAGAGGCTGAGGCCCAGGAGCTTTTCCTCCTGATGTTACAAGCCTCGCTCCTTTAGCACGAATATCAGAATAATCAAAGTCAATTCTAGAACTACGTTTATTACCTAAATAGGATTTCATTAATACTTTAATAGCATCAGACCAACCCTCAATAGAATCCATAACTAAGAATCTCCTTGTACGCTTTTCAAACGGCACGGTTACGGAGGGCAACTTAGCTACATGATGCTGTTGCACTGAATATCCTACACCTGTTCCGCCTAACAATAAAAACATTGTTTCACTAAATGCCGCTACAGATTCTACTGGCAAGTAAGCGCAGTTATATATCCTATTAGGAGATATCTCGATAGGCTTGCCACCAAATTGTAAGCTACGCATGCTCGGTAATATATTTTTGCTATACACATCTTCATAAGCTGCTCTTATTTCTTTTTCTAAATTTGGAAACTTTTTTATATGCATTGATTCATTTCGAAATACTAATTGGTCCCACGTTTCACGACGTTTTGTTTCTGGTATATACTTCGCATATTTCATAAATACCGTTATGTCACTTAAAATTCTGTTTGATTTGTTCATTTACAATACTCTTATTTTATATTCATCTTGTTTTTTAATTAATTCTTTCCATGAGATTCTACCCCTATTATTCCAGGACCATTTAACCCATTTAGCTATCTGCCTTTCTGCATAGGCTTTACGCGCTAATCGTTTATTGTTTCCTACCATCTAATATAAGTTTAATCATTAATGCTACATCTTTTTGATTTTGAGGTTTATATAAAGTTCTTGTTTCATTATTTAATGTACACCAAAGTTTAAATAACTTCCAGCGAAGAGGAAACTGTTCATTAGCTCTTCCTTTGCATTCTATTATATAATCTTTACCTGTAAAGTCAGGTGTATATTTAATACCTAATATTTTTTTTTGGCCTCTATCTTTCATATCGCCTTTGCCATTAGATTGTTTTTCAAATGATATATTAGGAAATCTAAAACTTTGTAAAGTTTGAAATACTTCTTCTTCATACTTTTCAAATAGCTTTGCTTCCTTTAAAGCTAAGTAAGTATGTTTTTCTAAACCTGAACGAAATTGAATCCCATCCGCGGTAGCTTTTTTAGCACGGACAGGACCTTTCTTTTTTGATCTTTTAAAGCGTTTCATTTTTTACAAATGATCCGTTAATCATAGATCCTTTGCGCTTACTTATAACGTCATAAGCGCTCTGTATACAATCTTCTATCTCTAAACCGGCTAAATGTGCTAAGTTAGTTAATACAACAACCATATCACCAATACCGTCTTTTAATTCTGGTATATCGTTTTTGATGATTGCTCTTGCAACTTCTCCAGCTTCTTCCTGCAACTTAACATACTGTGTTTTAACATCTCCTTTATCATATAATCCACGCTCATGAGCCCAAGATCTTATAGCTGGAAATATACATTTACCGCATTCAGTAGTAACATATTCATAATTAACTTGCATTTCCATAGCTTCAGCTAGGTTAGCAGGCATATCTTTTTTCATTGCTTTAGCTAAAGCTTTATTGTATACATAACATCTATCCGCATTGTACATAGAAGTTCTTGCATTTTCTTTGCACCAGTCAATCAAATTGTCATTTACTATAAACTTTTGACCATCTTTTAACTCGATAGCTTCTCCTTTATTACTCATAAGATAACCAGCTAATTCCCTATTGTAACAAGGAAATGTTGTAGTCATATCGGTAACATTGATTTTAAAATTATTCATAGGTTTTTGTTTTGTTATTAAATCTTTGTAGCTTTGTCTATCTATAGAATAACCATAAAATTTTTGATATTCTATTTCTTTAACGGAGGCTGATTCTAAATCTCTAGATACAAAAAGTAATTCAACTTCTTCTGGCTCATATCCTTGTTGTTCAAAGACTCTGTCTCCTAAATCTTTTGTCATACCTACTTTTATTTTAGGTATATGATAAACGTAATACATTGGTTTTGTTTTACTCATAGGGTTTTGTTTTATTTGCCTACACTCAATGGAGCTTTTATATTAGGCAAAGGGTTATAATTATTTAATCTTATTTCATTTAACTCGGGGATATGTAATATGTTTTTAGAATCTATAAAAATTCCATAATCTAATTCTAGCTCAGCGCATTTAGGATTGTGATGTCTTGCAACAAACTCATTAGCTTGATCAATGTGATTGTTATACAAGTGGCAATCTCCTAAGCTACCAATTAACTTTCCTGCTTTTAATCCTGCTCCTTTAGCTAATAGCTCTAATAATAATCCATACATTGCAATATCGTATGGTAATCCTAAGAACACATCAGCTGATCTTTGTTGCCACATTAAATCCATAACACCATTGTTAATATAAACTTGAAAGCCGTAATGACACGGTGGTAAAACCATTTCTGCCATATCCGCCGGATTCCAGGCATTGATCATAAGGCGTCTAGAATTTGGATTAGCGCTTATACCATATACAAGCCAATCGAGTTGATCTACACCATCAAAGTCTCTCCATTGCTTGCCATATACCGGACCTAGCGTTTCATCTGTACGATTAGATCTTTCATAATCTGGTCTCCAGTATTTAACACCATTATCCTCAAGATATTTTAAGTCTGTCCTACCGTTAAGAATCCATAATAATTCAGTTCTTGCCGCGTTGAAGCTAATACGCTTTGCATTAAGGATAGGGAACCCAAGAGACATGTCGTGTTCAATACTCCTTCCGAAGACTGATCTAGTTCCAGTTCCCGTACGATCTGCTTTAGCTTTTCCTCCATGCAATATAGCTGATAGTAACGCTCTGTATTCATCTTGTATATTAGTCATTTGTCAATACTGATTTAATTTTTTCAACGTAATTAGCTGCATCTAACAGCTCTTCTTGTAAATGTTGTAACCAAGTTAATAAACTTGAATTGTCGCCATCTAACGTGACATTATACTTCTTAAAGCCAACATCTGATCTACTAACTAATTGGTTAACTACCTTTTCAATTATGGGGTCTCTAAATTCTATTTCTTTTTTTGTCATTTGTTATATTTTTTATAGTAATAATTATAAAATTCGTACATTTTTTGCCATATATTATTTCTAGGATATTCCTCTGGCGATTGGTTAATACGTTTATTAATTTCAATTATCAACCACCATTTAGTAGGCGTTCCTCTAACAGTAGGTTTAGGATAAATCCTAATTCCGTTCTTGTTACACCATATCCTAGCTTCCTCTTCATAATCTTCGGCATTATACATACCCATCATTGATGTTTTTTTTCTAGGCATCTATTCCCAAGGCATTGCTTGATCTTCAGCAGGTACATGAGGAATGTAACAGCCACTATTTCTATCCCAAGTAAAGTGACATTCAGCTCCATTGGTTCCTAAATTTTGGAACTTGCATTTAAGTATCTTGACTTTAACAGTGTTAAGATCATAATTCCTGTGAACTAGCAGTCCATGATAACTTGCGTCGTACCATTCGCCTCCGCCTTTAATAGAATACATTGTAGGCTCATCTATTTCGCCCGTCTTTTGATTCTTATACATTTTAGTAGGGTGAGCAACAACAAATACTAGCACATCGTACTTCTTAGCAAAGATTTCTATCTTCGTTAAATAATCCATAGTGTATCTATTAACGTCATCAGATTCAGCGTTAATATCTCTCACCTTGTTAAACGGATCAATAACCAGGCATTTAATACCTTTTCTTTTCACCAGCTCGGCTCCTTTCTTCAAGACAGCTTCAAGTGAATAGCGCTCCATATCAATGTGAAAGTAATTGTCATTGCAATGATCTGCAATATGATTCCATTTATCTCCTCCAATATCTTCTTTAGCTGGCATACCTTGCCAATGCTTACGCATTAACTTATGAGCATGGAGAAATGTTGGTACATTTTCAGGAGAAGCATACGCCGTCTTCCAGCCATACTTTTGGTTATACCCAACAACCATTTGGTCGACAAAATCACTTTTACCGGAACTAGGTATACCAGTGACAGTAATAAACTGACCAGTGTAAGTCGAAAAGATGTCATCAAAATTATCCAAGCCAATCTGATAACCCGGCGTAAAGCCATTACGTACAAAGTCTGTAACTTCATCTTCAATATCTCTGAACGTTGTAACATTCTCCATTGGTACAGGTTTTGCTCCTGTAATACGCTTTGATAATTCTTCTTTTCCATGTTTAATTAAGTATTCGTTTGCATCTTTACAATCATCAAAAGTTGTTATATAACATACTTCTGATCCTAGACGTCTAATCATTTCATTTTGTAATGCTAAACCAGCATCGTCTGTATCTACTGCTAGGATTATTTTATCTTTATCATCAAAGTAATCAATACAATTGTCTAAATAATCTAAGTTGTTTTGTCCTAGTGTTGCACCGTTAGGTACAGATATTACATTAGTTATTCCAGCTTCGTGCAGCGCTAAAGCATCCATTTCGCCTTCAACAATAACACAGTAATTATATCCTACTATTGAATCAATATTATAAAATACTTTTTCAGCGCCTTTAACTAACTTAAAGTTCTTACGACCATCTCTATATTTAATGTTCGTTAATTGTCCACCCATGAAGTAATTGAAATGTATAGCATTTTCTTCCTTCTGAGTTTGTGGCATCCATTCTTTGCCTTCAGTAACTTTAAAATCTACTAATGTAGACTTTGATATTCCTCTACCTTTAAACCATTCTATAACAGCATCTGATATTTTATACTGTGAGTCTTCTTTAAAAGGTTTTGGTTTTTCATATATCTTTTCTGCTTTACCTTTTCTTTTATATGTATGTAATTGAAAAGCAGTATTACAATTATGACAAGTACCAATACCTCTATCCCAATCATAAGAAGCACACTTAGCTTTTTGATTTTTAGGTTTTCGATCATGAGAACACAGCGGGCATATACCTTGACTTTTCTCGTCTAGCTTATGCTGATTGTATACGTCAATCTGAAAGCCGTTTATTTCGGTGATCATATATTATTTAATTGTTTGAGTTAAAAAAAGGAGAGCACACATTTCTATATACTCTCCGATAAATTTAATTAGATTAGTTATAATCTTTAGAATGGTAGATCATCTTCTACCGCTGCTGGCGCAGCTTGTGGTGGCGGTGCCGCTGCTCCACCTTCTCGAGGTGCGGTTGCAACATTAGTTCCGTTAGTCCACACTACTTTTACATTACCTAAATAAGTTTTTTCTGCTTTTGCATCTCGCTCTTCTTTAGATTGTTCTACAATAATAGGTCCATTATCGCCGTAATTACCTAGCTCATCATTAATTGTAATAGTGATTGGTATATACGATCCTTTTTTGCCCTTATAGATCTTGTCTTTAGGTATTGCTGCTAAGTTTAAATTAGCTTTTAAAATTGATGCCATAAATTAATAAGTTTGTAATTGGTTAAACATTCGTGTTAATTGTTCTTTTGTCGCGCCTGTGGTTCGTCGAATGTTATCGACCGCTTTGACGTGGTTCTGGTTGTTGTAAAAGTTACTAGCTTTTGTTTTCATTCCGGTAACTGTACAGGTTCTTTTGTTTGTCATTTTTAAAAATTTAATTAGATTCAATATTATTATCATTTTGCATGCGTATTTAATCTGCAACTTATAATGTTCCAGACTTAACATAATCCTTTAAATCAAATAGTGGATCAGCTATTAAGGTTTCGTATGCGTCCATAGCCCAAGCTACTTTAGCTTCCCCTCTTTCATAAAATTCATCAGAGCAATCATATATACCTATTTGATGTGTCTTTTTACATATAACTAAAAACACTAAGTCATAACCAAATATCTCTTTATAAATGTATGCTTGACTGTCATAATTATATATATTTGCGCTCTTTTTAAATTTGTTAATATCACCAGTTGTTTTAATATCTACGATCAAACCTTGATCTTTATTAATACAATCAGCTTTACCCTTCCACCAAGTACCATTAATTTTTTTGATACCAGGCTCTTCATTAATTGTGTCACCTTTTAAAAGGGAAGTACAAACATCATTGTTTAAGATTTTAGTTATCATCTCTTCACATTTGTCAACTTCTTTTTTAAGTAGTAACATCTCTTTACCTGATTTTTTTAATGCTTCCTTGTATACTTTAGTTGTTCTAGTTGTTGCATCAACATAAGGATAATTAGCTTTTAGTTTTTCAGGTTCGAGTATTGCAGTGTGGAGATACCCACCAACAAGGAAATTAATATTCGTGCCGGTCGGTTTTCCAAATTGCTCAGGATCATTTAGTAATTTATATATATCACTATTAGATCTATATTGTCTTCCCACACCATTGTAATACTCTTCGTCATTACGTAGTAGTTCTACTACTTTTTTTTGTTCTGCTTTGGTCATTAAAGTGTTTCAGTTGTAACTGGTTTTGCCGCTTCTAAGGCTTTCTTAATTGCAGCAGTCATATCATACTTACCTGCTATTGCACTTACATCTCCGCCTGCTTCTACAAACTTCAATGCCTTCTTATATAAAGCTGAGGTCTTACTTGTTATTTGTTCTTTTGCTTTTTTGCCTGAGTGATCGTTGGAAGCATCAGCATCTGCAGTGTCGTCTATTAGGAATAAATTACCTAAAGCATATTTCTTTGCATAGCTGGAGGCAGCTCCATATTTTTGTGGCATACTCATACCTTTACTTAGTAAGTCTACACCTACAATAGCTACAGCATGTATAGCATTATCACTCTCTCCGTCAATAATATTAGCAGTTGATTTCATGATCGGAGGATCAATACTAACCATTTCTTCAGATACAGTTACCGTTACATTGTGCTTAATGCAAAACGGTTTTACAGCTTCCAGTATATCTTCTGCTGCTCGGTAATAGTATTTACCAAAGCCATTGTACCTAGATTTTTTAGCTTTCATTTCCGCTTGAATAGTGGCTAGTTTTTGTGTTAAATTTAATTTCATTTATATAGATTTTATTGGTTTATAATTTGCGAACTTTGGTACATTATAATTATCACACGTTTATGTAATTAATTAAGTATGTAACTTACAGGTAATCAACCACTTGTGACGGTGAAACATTAGCAATTAATTTATCAATTGCTTCCTTTTTTATTTGCGAAACTCTGACAGTAGCGGTACTAACATTAATACCTAAAAATTTAGCTATTTCACTGGCAGGCATTTTATCGCAATCAAGCCCATAAAATAATCTTATTACATGGAACTCGTTATAGTCTAAATGTGTTCTCATCATACTTATAAGATAAGCGTTTAATATATCTAAATTATATTTTACACTAGTGTCTTCTATTTGATGATATATATTTTCGCCATTAGAATCAACTCCAGTTTCTAGCTTATTAAATATAGAATTAAAAAACATTGCTACTATAGCTTCGTCTTGTGGATTTTTACGTATCTCGTTTATTTTATGTTCTGGAATACGCATATCTCCCCTGTTTATATCAATAGCCCTTCTTATCGATCCTTTTATTCTTTTACTAAAGAAACTTTTTAAAGTTTTTTCTATATCATCAGAATCGTTTAGTGTTGTCCAATCTAATTTATCTACTGCATTTATTAATCCTATACTGCCTTCTTGAATCAGATCATTTATAGTCATAACACCAGAAGCTTGTTGTGTAGTTGAAAATTTTCTTGCTAGATTTTCTACAAGATACATAAACTTTATTATAAGTTCATCTCTAGTATACTCATCCCAAAATAAACCTTCAGGCATAGATAATTTTAAATCTTCTTTGTATCTTACGTAATTTTCTACGTTATATTTTTTCATGTTATTGTATTAGTACGGATAGTATTACCATCCCAGTTAGCGTAAATATCATGATCCATTGCCATGCTATTATATTTTTTTCGGTTGGATTTTTTTTACTCCACCACTTTTTGATTCTCTTCATTGTCATTGGTTTTACATAAGCAATATCCTTTGTCCAGCGTGCAGTCGCATAACCTCCATTGCATATTCTTATTTATTATTTCCTCTTTTTTCAATTTAGCTGTTTATTAAGAAGTTTATACTCTTTCTTAAGTTCATTAGTAATATTTCTATATATAGTTCTTGTAGAACATTCTAGTATATTAGCTAGTTTAGTTATAGTTATTTTTTCTTTGTTATCATGTAGCAGCAGCATCGTTTCATATATTTCAGATTTGGTTATTTTAGATCTACCTATAAGTTTACCTACTATAGATAGCTTTTCACTAGTTGTTAATCCTGTGTTATCTTTAAATATAATTTTACGCATCTTATTAGGAGGTGGTGTATCTAACTCTTGCATTGAAACATCATATATTATACTTTCCATAATATGATCAGATATATTAAATGTTGTAAAGCCATTAGATTTATCACCTATAAACTTTGCAATACGATTAAACTGCTCTGGATCCATATCAGGATTTAAGTACCATAATACATACAAATGCCATTTAAGACTTTTATAAGTAGTTATTTTAGCTTTAGATCCAAACAATGTGTAACATTCCCGAGTGCCGTCCTCATAAAAATATCCCCACGGATATTCTTCAGTTGGCTTATCATTAACCGGATTATTTCTATATATTATACGATGCTTCACTAAATATTTTATGTTTCTTTCTTTATGTGACATTAGCCCACTACTATTAATATATAACTACCTTTTGTCGCGTTTTACTTTACTGTTTCTTTTAGAAACAATTGGTTTCCTGTATTTATTTATTTTAGTAGCCACATTAAATAAGTCTACTGAAATAATATGCTCATAAAGTTTTTTACTCATCTTGCTTTTCTTTTAGTTGTCTTTCTACCTCAGCTATCTTTTCTTTAAATTGTGAAGCTGCTACATAATCTTCATCTTCTATTGCTTGCTGTAACTCATTTTCTAAATATTTTTTAGATACAATAAGTCCTTCTTTAGTAGATCCTGGCTCGGTTATATGCAGGTCTACACCATCTGTTGATTCAACAGCTCCACCAGCAGCAACCCACTTGCCAATAAAATCGTCATCTAATTCTTTTTGTTTGTTTACAATTTTTTTTACTATTAGCTCAGCTAATTTTTCAATTTCTTGTTCAGTCATTTCTATTTTTATTTAGTGATATTTTAACATCTTTCCATTTACCTAAGACTATATGATTATCTACCAAAAAGTCTATTTTAAATACAAATCTTTTATTCATTCTATCTTGTACAGTCCATATTCCGTTCATCTTACCTGCATTCTCAACACAAACCTCAGCGCCAAAAGTAAAGCCAAAAGCTTCAAGATCTCGTGATACAGCCAGCCACCGGTGTTTACCTGGGTTATCAGCATCGATCTTTTTGTTTGACGCCGTGATGAGGGGTGTCGAATCAGTTTGTGAGGGTACAGCGTTATAAACCGTAGCGTTTACGAGTATGTATAGCAACAGCGTTTTCATCGGTCTAGTTGATATATTAAGTTATTTATTACATCTCTAGAGACCCAGCCAGCAACTTTATCACCTCCACAATCAAGAAATTTGTCAGTAATAAAATCGCCTTTAGTATTTAGTAATGCTACTTCAAATGAAGTATATGAATTTGGTTCTAAGCCATCTTCACGTGGGCTTGAGTATATACCCTCTCCTGCTTGAATACTTATTGTTACTTTGCTTTTAGTTTTAAGCTTAGCTCCAATACCGCCGTGTAATTGCGGCATAAATTTTAAATCTTTTATAGTTATCATATCATTAACAGTATTAAAGTTATTATTATTATTATATTTATTATTGAATATTTTGTCATTAGTGAAATATTAAGCCAATTTTATTATTAGCATTATACCATTTAGTTGCTTTTAGATCATACTCACTGCTATCGATATAGCCAGAATTGAGGAGATCACTAGCAGACCTAAAGATTCGGGTGTGACGGTCGGTTTTTTCATTGATTAAATGTTTTTGTTTACCTGAGTCACTATATATAATATCATAGTTGTCAGGTAGTTGTACTTCTTTAGTTAATTGAACCATGTTTGTATAAGAATAAAACTTAACATTAGGGTTGTCTTTAGCAATTTGAATCCATTTGTTTAAGTATGCACGGCTGTAATAATCGCCACTATCATGTACTCTTACAAAGTCAGGTTTCTTACGCCTGATCTCATCATTCATTGTTGATATGAATTCATCAGTTTTACTTAACTGATATCGCTTTTCAAAAGCAGGTTGAACGTTAGACCAGATGTAAGCACCTTTCTTAGCATAACAGAACTTAACACACTCATCAGCCATAGGACAAGTAAGTTTACCGGATGCAGATTTATATGCAGGTATACCGAAGTTCATTAGTTTAACACCAAAGTGTTTACTAGTCTTTTTAATTTTAGAATTTTGTGTAAGTAAGTTCATATTGTTATTATTTGATTATATTATCTTTATAGTTGCGTATTCTGTCTGCAACTAGACATCATCCATCCAAAGCCATATAGCCAAGGAGATCATAGCTAATACTATCCCAATTAACATTAGTCTAGTAATACCATGTAAGCTTCCGGGTTTGTTTTACGGAACCAGTTACATGCTTTGTTAAATTGGTTAATAAGTTTGTTCTCTCTGTTGGTGTACATTACTACTTCGCACCCTTTTATGAAATCGTACATAGATAACTCTAGGTTATTTAATCTTATAGATTCTCCAGAAAAAGGGTTTTCAACGTCCGCACCATGGGGATATAACTTACCCCCACTTTTGGTAAACCATTTAGGTAATTCTTGATCTTTCATATTATAGTTTTCTAAATTTAAAATTATGTTTTTTAAGTATTTGATTAATAAATGCACCAGCTGACGGTGATGCACGTAAGCCTTCCCAAACGTATCGGGGCACATCTAAATAGTCATAAGCATGGCCATTAGTAAACAGTACAAATAATGTATCTGTTAAAGGGTAATAGACTGCGTATTGGATCGCGCTAGAGTCGACCACTAATTCTTCTTTAATTATTTTACTCATAGGTTATTCGAATTGCGAAGCACAGGTGTATAGCACTTCTTTGTTAGTATTAGCACAGTGTGCTTTCTCATTAATATAATAGTTACGATATGCAGCAACAGAGTCGCCTTCGACTTTATATTCATCAGGCATACATTGTGGCATATCAGTTAAACCGATATTGAATATAGGACCCGGTGTTTGTGACAATATGTCGCGACATTTAGATATAGTTAAATGTTCTTTATTATACCGCTTTTTGTATTCTTTACCGAGAGCCATCATGTGAAAGTATAACCAAGCATAGTTAGATCTTGATGTACGTACCCAAACAGCTGAGGGATGGTTTTTATGTGTTAACTTATAAGGAACATCGATTTCACTGCCAAGCATTATATGTGCAGAACAGAGTAGTTGAGCGGACTCAAGGATCATTTTAACAACGTGCTTGTTATATTGTAATTGTGCAGCACGTTCAGGGTCAGAGTTTAGATAAAATATATTCATACAGTTATTATATATTAGTTGTCGTTTTTATTATTTAATTGATCTAAAGCTGTATCTATTCGCTTTATTGTTTCAGGGTTTTGAATTACAGTATCAGCAGTTAGTATGTCTCTAACTTCTTTAAGTAATGCAGGAATTTTAGGCGGCCAAGCATAACCTTTATCGTGGAATTCCATTTCAACATTTGCACGTACGTCGTCTAAGAATGTATCGATCATACCATCGCAAACTTGTTCTATAAAATCTTCGTCATCACAGTATATAGATTGACAGTTGCGTATAGCCTCTTCGAAGCGGTTAATTACTTCAGAGCTATGCTCGTATTGATACACGTCTTCGCTAATGCAAATACTGTTAGGATTATGTGTACATATATATGCAGAATAACCGTCGGCGGTAGATTCTTCGTATATGTATAGATCTTGTTCTTCCCAACGATCAGATATACGACAGTCGTAGTGTTCCATAATTTTGTCAGATACTTGAGCATCATCTTTTACAAGTTGCTCTTCAGTCAGACCTAATTCTTCAAGTGCATTTTGCACCATTTCTTCAGTTAATAGTTTCATAGTTATTGTATTTAAGTTTATTATATTATATTTAGTTAGTCGTTTTTGTTATCAAGTGCATCAAGTATATACTCGTAGATTTCTTTTTCACGTAGTTCACTATCAAGTACCATTTCAAGCTCTTCTTTAGTTACACCGCCATAGATACCAGTTCTTAACTGTTTTTTAGTATCTTCAACAGCAAACATGAGGTTTACCAGTTTGGATTTGATCTTGTCTGTGGCAAGAGTATGTATAGCAGGGTCATAATTATTTTCTTCATTCATAGGTTTAGTTTAAGTTAGTTAATTTATATTCGCCAGATTCGATCTTAGCACGTGTTTCGTTAATACCTTCGCCATTTAAAAATGATCTTCTGTATTTACTTGTTGTATTAGAATAATCCCATGTAGACTCATCTAATTGAGTTTTACCGTGATATGGTT
>WLWF01001666.1_pt1 | contig 17460 bp, 10 predicted proteins | sample 6718331 | NCBI WGS metagenome assembly WLWF01 (sample SAMN12718692, study PRJNA515312) | sponge metagenome | isolation source: marine sponge | host: Mycale hentscheli | place: New Zealand: South Island, Marlborough, Capsize Point | collected 2003-05-01
TCTTCTGTCAATAATCCACTACTCTCTAATCCAGAGGCATAATTACTTAAAAGTTCACGATCAGTGGTGCTTAAATCTGCCGTTACTCTATCGCTAGGGGATACGAATGATTTAGCAAATGAATTCCCAAAAACTATTAAGCCATTAGCTATGCCCTTGTTAATACTTGCAGGGTCTTCGTTTAAAGCTATCTCTTTACTTATAGCATAAAACTCTGCCCATTTTTGCAGGTACTCATCTCTTGCTCTAATGTTTTGTTGTTCGGATACACCTCCTTTAGCAAATGTTCCTTTTCTTGTTCTACCTCCTCCGGCTAAAGAGCTGATGCCGAAATAAGTGTCATCTCTATCTGTGTACTTACCTCCATACAGTTCGTCTTTAATGAAGTTCATTTCTTCATATAGTTCATCCCTTCTTTTCAGTAAGGAACCTAAGTCACTCCCCTTATAAGAGACAACAAATTCATCTACCAATGGTCTGATGGATGGAGGTATCTTTTCGTTTTCTTTTTGACCTTTTATTTTGCCTGACTGGTCAAGCAAGGACTCTCTTACCAGACTGTTTAAGTCTCCTTTATAGATTGCTTCAATTCCTCTAAGGGAGTAGAATTCATCATCAAATCTAAGTTTGTTTATTTGCTTTTCCAGTTCTTCATACCCCTCTTTATCATTAGGGTCTAGTTCTGCTTGTTGCTTGACTAATTCCCTTACCTTCTTCTCATCGTCAGTCAGATATTCATCCAACATATTATCCACATTTTTTTGGATGTCACCCTTATACTTTGAAGTTACTTTTACGTAATCATCAAAACCCATAAGCCCCCCAGTCTTAGTGAATTCTAGTCTTTCTCCGTAAGCATCCTCTCCTTCTTTGGCAATCTTTTCAATTTCAGCTTTATCTTTTACTGGGTCAAGACCTTTTATTTTTTCTTTCAAATTATCAATGTAACCATCAAAAGCTGCTTTTGTTTGAACATACTCAGGGTAGTCTTTTCTTTTAACCCCAAGGTCTTGAATTGTTTTGTTGATTTTCTTGTTCTGCTCTATCTGTCTATTTACTTTTAAGTAGTGGTCATACGCTTGAGATGCTAAGTCTTGATTTTCTTTTGCATCTTCATCTAACCCTAAATTTAAAGAAGTCCAATCCCCTTCTGCGAAGGCAATATCTTTACCGAATTCATACAGTACATCTTTTTCTTTTTTGAGTTCTTCAGTTGGAAGTGAGACCTCTCCTGAGATGTTTTTGTATTCTTGTATCTTGTCTTTTAATGTGTTTTTAGCAGCGACAACATCTGGAGTTGCATCACTATCATTTAAGTTCTTTAATACATCCTCTGTCTTTTTTATTGCTGATTTGTAATCACCAAGTTTTTCTGACTCTTCAATGGGTTTTAAAAAATCTTCGGACAACGTGCTTTTTAGCTGTTCACTTGTGGCTCTTCTATCTAAGTCTTCTGGTAAGTAAGCTAGTCCTTTTCTTTTAGCTTCGCTTGTCTCAAAATCTTTTACATATTTTTTTAAAGCCTTTACTTTTTCGGGGGTTTCTGTTCCTTCTAGGTATCCCGATTCTAACCCTGGCTTTATTTTTAAAACCCTAATGCTTTTCTCTATTCTTTCCCTTTTTTTAGGGTCTGTCTCTGCAATTAACTTTTGCTCTAACCTAGCTTTTTCATCTTTATATTTCTGCCCCTTATATAAAAGATCTAAATCTGATTTAGCTATTTTTTTAAATCTTTCAGCTCTTTCCTCTTGAGACATACCTGTTGCTATGTCTGGATCAGCCGTTATCGACTCTCCATCTTTAAAGTCGTAGGAACCTACTCCTACTTCATAGGACGTTGCTTGAGTTTCTTGTGGATTATACCCATCAGTCCTTAATGATGCCGATTCTGTATCTCCCGATACGGATGTAGATTCCCCAGGAGTTGGATAATTTTGATACGCATCTGCTGTAGACCTTTTTGATAAATCTTCCAAAACTCCCCTTTCTGGAGTTTCGATTTCTTTTTGTTGAGGCTTTTTTTTTACATCAGAAACAACCCCTTTAGTTTCTCCCCAAGCAGAATTAAAAACATCTGGAGTGGTTGCAGAACTTATAACTTTGTTTTTAACACCAAGGTCGTACAAGCTTTTTTTAATGCCTTCATCTGCATTAGCAAACTGCTCAAAAGTAGTCTTACTGCTTAGTAGACTATTTTTAATGTACGACTCGTATAATAGTTTTAACTTTTCATCCATTGCATTATTGTTCTAGGGAGTTACCAAAAGGATCGGTTGTTGGAGCAGCATTCCCTTGTACTTTTCTCACATAATTCGTTTGCATTATACTTTCTCTCTCATCTTCTAGTTCTGCTATTTTCGTTGCTCCAAGATGTGTAACAACACCTATCTTTATAGTTCCATCGGGTGCTTTAACTGGGAAAATGAGATCTCCTGGAGAATACTCTTGCGTACTCATTAAGGCTTTTCTTATTTGAGCAAACTGGGGGGTGAGTTTTTGTATTTTATAATCTCTAAACTCAGGAAAATTAGCTTGTACTAGCGAGGTCATTTGCACTACTGGCTGCGTTCCATCTGTTGGAGTCGTATACACTATATTACCATTAACATCCCTTTTCGGGACTACAAATTTCTGTTTTAGGTGCTCTGACTCATCATCTCCTACGGATTCATAGTCCCCAGGATTTAAAGTGAGATTTTCTTTTGCCCAATTTTCACTTCTTGTGCGTTGATTTAATTTCTCTATGTCAGATTGACTTATTTGACGTGGACTTGCATGGACAGTTTGTTCCGTAGTCCATGTTTTTACAAAATTTAAATGGTCTTCTCTATCCTTTAAAATTGCTTCTTCCATTTGAACTTCAGAAATTCCTGGGTTTTCTTTTCTTATTTTATGTTTCAACCCCTTAATAAATGAAGAGTTTTCATAAAGACGTTTTGTAATTTTTTCAGCTTTAACCGGATCTATTGGTTTTCCTGTTTTTTTGTTACTTTCTGCTTTTGTTTGAATTAATGCCCAATCTTTGTAGGTTGTTCTAATGTGTTCATCCCTAAAGTCATCAATATTAATCTTTTCACCTATTCCAGATATATCTGATCCTGGTGTATTAATTTCTTTTTCAAAATTTTCAAGATCTTCAGGATAATATGGCCCAACGTAATTATCTGGGTCGTTTTTCCATTTATTATATTCTGGCATCATTTCTTGAGCCTTTACCTTATCTTCTACCGACTTTTGAATTTTAGAACTTGCCCCTGTTTTTATCTTGTTCCATTCCAATATGGTGTCTACATCTCCCTTATATAGCTTTTCAGCAACTCCTGGTTGTTGTAAAAATTCTGAGGCAGATTGAGTTATTTCAGGGATAAGAGTTTTGCCATCCCTAGCGTAAAATATCTTAGCCTCTGTATTGTACACCTTACCGAGTTCACCTCTAATATAGGTTTGCCTTTCTTGTTCATCCTTCTCATTTTTCAAGGCAGCCTTCTCCCTTTTAGCCTCCAGCTTCTCTTTGTCTTGCCTTTGTTGTTGCAGTAAATCTTTTAACGCATCGTAAGCTAAAGTACCGGTATAAACCTGTGCTCCTCCTGTTCCTATTCCTGATGATAATGGTGCTGCCATGTTTAAAATTTTAACTGTACCAAGGACTCGTCTGTTGAGTTTTGGCGAATTCTTTATACTTGGCTTGTTCCTCTGGAGTCATTTGGCTCCATTTATTGTAATCCATTGGTTCTCCACTTTTATCAAAAGAACCTGCTGCCGTTGTAGCTATAGCTAACCCTTGATCCAAAGCTGCTGCACCCTCTTGTTTAGCAGCACCAAGCATTGCTTGTCCAGATGCAACTTTCTGATCATAATATTTCGATAATTGGTCATACTTTCTTTCATCCATCCCTGCCCTTATTTGTGCAGTTCTATCTTTAGCTTGTTGTCTAGCTTGTGCATCTTTAGATATTAAATCTGAATAAGCACCTGTTGATGCTTTAAACATTCCAGGGATTGCTGCTAAACCTAAATTACCTAGTTTAGCGATTTCCCCAGCTTGAGCAGTCGATTGGTCTATAGCCTCTTTCTCTCGTTGATAAGATGTTTCAGGTAATCCTTCTTTTTCTGCGGCTATAGATGCTGCGAGGTTTCTTTTGTACTCTTCAGTTTCTGTGGTAGGGAGAGTCATTTTACCTAACTCCTCTTCTGCTTTTTTCTGATCTTGTCTTGCTTTGATTGCTCTATATCCCTGAAGACCTAATTGAGCAGCAGACAATGCTAAACCTATTGCCATATACTTTGGTTTTTAATATCGTAATTACTTCACGCCTTAATTGACGTAAAAATACTAAATTTTAATCACTTACCTTATTTGTTGGTAAGCATACTAACATCAAACCTAACCCCCACTGCAAATACCTTTTGAGGTGTAGAAACATCACTGCTTAAATTTATCAGCATAGATGGGCCTCTCATGGTGTCTCCATTAAGTAATGGATAGAGTTCATTTGGTGTATTTTTATCTCTTAATATGGATGCGTAATAAACGCCTTCTCTGAATTCAAAATCAGTAGTTGCTAACTCAGTTAGCTGCCCAGATTGAGTACTAGCAGTCATAGAGAATGGCTCCGTTGATTCTGTGAATATTCCCTTATAAGCCTTGGTGTCTGATGGTGCTTTATTGGAAGAGAAACTCAAATTCATAGGGTACTGAATTCCGTAGAAATTATTTCTGGAGGAGGATGTTGTTGGGTGCATATAGAATTCCCCATTCTTAAAGGTAACTAATCTAACCATAGAAGAACACATATAGTCAGGTAGAAAGCTGTAAAGATGTGTCCATCTTTTCTTTGTGTCTGAATAAGCTATTGTTTCTCCTGGGAGTCCTCTTCCTATTACTTGAGTTTCAAATGAAAGAATATACTCCTCATTGTAGATGTCGTATCCACCAAAAGCATTGAATTTTGGGTTAATAAGTAATAATTCACTCATCTTTTGACTGAAGAACCCTTGCATTGCAGTTTCTGAAATTGGAGTTATACCCTCAAGACCGAGCCTTAATACTGCCCCTCTTTCTGCATCAATAAAATACTTTCTATTTCCGTATACTGCAAAACTCTCTGGATTGTTTCCAATACCATATTCACGAGCATAGTAGTTCATGTCGTTAAGTACTGTGTTTTGCTGACCAACAACACCTGTTGGTGTTCCATCATTAGAATACAATGTGCTCTCATTAATTAAAAGCTGACCCACTTTTAACTCTTGGAATACTAATAAGTTAGACTCTTGTTTATATATCTTATTAATGGAACCATAAGATGACTCATAGTCCTTAAATGATGTTCCGTAAAAGGTACTTAATCCATTAAAATCAGAGCCTTCAGCTTTAGGTTGACCATAATAGATTCTAGTTTTATTTTGTCTTTGAGAGAATGTTTTATCTTCAAAATTGGCTCTGCCTTTATCCCACACTTTGGAAGTGTAAAAGTCATTGTAATTCTCTTCCTCTATATATTGTGTAGATGGGGAGCCTGTTAAGACATCAAATTGCCTCTGTTTAAAGTATACATCTCCAGTATTGTATAAGTGAACAATTGCTGGGGATAATGATGTCTGATCCTCGTCAGTAAATTTATTTACAACATCTTGATTAGTCCCATGTAGCCTTAATGATGTGCCAGGATTTAATACCGGATAACACCTACCGATTTCATAGAATAAAAATTCGCCAGGTTGTTTTATGGGTCTGTATATTTCAATAAAACTTATGTCAGTCATAGTGTACCCATCACTAGTTTTAAATGTAATAATATCAGAGCCAGAGTCATAAGATACAATCTCTACATCTACTGAAGATGAAACGTAATCACCTGCTAAATTCTTAATTACCCTTATTCTATCCCCTTTCACAAAGCTATAACTTATTACTCCATTGATGTCATTATTGTAGGTTGTAAGTTTTGATAAGCTTCCAGAAATTAAATTATTACTTCCTACGGAAATGCCTGTTATTTCTGTCTGAACAAAGAAATCAATAGATGACCTTCCAGGGTAGAGAAATTGCCATTTTTTTGCCCATATAGGAGGAAGGCTATCTACAGTTACCTTAACGCCATTTGTTCCATTTTCGGTTAATGTGCTAAAAAAGACAGTTTCAAATTCAAAATTTTCTGAAGTCTGAACTAATGAACTTCTATTAGCATCATCATAATAAACAATACCTAACTTATGTTTAGAATTTCTTTTGAAAGTTTTTGTTGGCTCTAATTGCTGCGTAATCCCTATTGTTGCTTTTAGAGAATTAGGAAGAATGTTTTGCCAACTAGAAACTGCTTCTGATACTTCTTTTATTTCAATGCCACCACCAAGGAATGTTGCAATACCATTAACAGATGGGCCAGAAACATAATTAACCTTATCGTAATTCCATGTGTACGGAGAACTTAAAACAATAGGGTTGTAGTACCAATGCTTTGACCAGCATTCTATTCTAAAAAAAGAACCATTAGGTATTAATTTTACATATAAATTATGAGCACTTTTAGGTAGGTGCTGATAACGCATAAATGATAAAGGAGCACTGGAATAACTCCAGTGGTCACCGCCATTAGTCATGTCAACAATTATGTCATCTGCGTAAACAAACTGAGATGTTACTGGAAAATCGTTCCCTGCAAGTCTTATGTTTTTCGTTCTTACAGGTGGGTTTAATGTTACACTATTATTTAATGCAGCTTCTAATCCAAAGACGATATCGGCAAAATTATCACCAGCTTGTACTTCATATGTAATCGTATCTTGATAGGTGATTTGAGGGCCAGAAGATCCAGAGTCTGTAGGTCTGAATTTAGCACCACTTTCAGACATTTGAACTTCAACTCTTAAAGAAATAACATCTCCTATGTTTGCCGTTCCTGTGAACCCTGTGTCTGGCGTATACAATATACCTCTGCCCGATGCTGATGCCGCTGTTCTTGACTCCCAAACTTCAGATGGTAATTGAGTGTAATCTGCTATAGTTGAATATGAATCTTGAGAACTTGTCCAAGGAGATGTGCCTAATGCAACTATAGGTGGAACTGCAAAATAAAAAGGTTCTGTACTTCCATCTACCTGTAAATTATCATACCCCTCTAGTACATTGGCATATAGCAATCTATTTTCATCAGTAATTTCTTGACCTTGAGCAGTGAGTGGTACAAAATCATAAAGCCTATTAGAGTCTGTTGATGATACTATCTTCTGCCTATCAATGCCGGAATACTTATAAATAGAATCCACATCATTTAATATGGACTCTTCATCTTTAACAATCGTTCTAAATTCATAAAAAGAACCAGGAGAGAGTGAGTCATCCATTTTTCTAATGGATATTTTTATTTTAGAAACTAAATAAGAGCCACTATTATAAGTTACGTTTATTGCATTATCGATACCAACAGGTTGATCAGCAAAAGGGTAGTATATCCATTCTGTTTTGGGTATAGGAACAATGGATGTTGGACTCCATGCTGATTCTTCTCCATCTATATAAACCCATTTATAATTGAATTGAAATAATGAACCTTTTAGGTTGTTTACATCTCCTCCATCGGGATCAGATATATATCCAACACTTGGAGGACAGTTAGGGGCATACTTAATTAGAGATATAGCTTGTTCTGTTAGTGGAGAGTAGAAACCAGACTTTGCTCGTGTAATGTTAATTTCTCTTGGTGGATTATACCCATCAGTCCATAGCAGAAGGTCTTCTAACCTATCTATATGGTTAATTAAATAATCTAAGCTGAAGTTTAATAAAGAACCCGAAAGAACCTGACTTATCGTGTTGGTGTTTGAATCGTATTCTAGTATCTGATGGTCGTTTAAACTATTATAAATAAAGTAATAAACTAGGTCGTTTAATTTATCGTCAAATGCACCTATTACTTTATTGTCACCCAAAGGCATCTTTCGATCCACCTTTACGTTGCTAGGAATGTTTTCTACTACACCTGTAATGTTCCCTCTCCCATTAAGAAGATTTGAGTAGTCTCCATTTTGTGTTAGCCTCTCTTCCGAGTCTTTATCAAGTCCACCAGAAAATAATTTTTTATCCAACATATCTTATATACCTGGTGCTGCACCATATCCTTTTCGATTAGCAGAAACGATTTCTTGCAGTGTCATTGCATTTCTTCGCTTTCTAGCCTTTTTCTTTTCTTTCGAATATGCAAGTCCAGCTAATTGTTTGTCTTGCCCTGCGTAACTTCTAAGTCTTTCTATAGACTTCCAATACATCCAGGCTTTTATTGCTTCTGTTTCATATGGGTGAACTAATATGTTGCCGGATTCATCCTTAGACAAAAGTGATCTATACTCCATTATCAAGGAGTCTCTATTAATTATCTGGCTCTCTACATATATGTACCCTTGGTTTTCATCTATTTGAAATGTGCCGTACATTGGTGCTCCACCACGAACACCAAATTCACGACCAACAAATTGTCCATTTTTACTGTATGAGTCCCACTCATTTGAGTAGTCAATGGAATTGAATGTTCCGTTAAGTGTCTTTGCTTGTATCTGACCACAGTCATCTGTATTGAATGATATTGGACATGGGTTCTTATTCTCAGCTAAAGCGAGTATTTGATTCCCATAACAAATTCCAATTCTGTAGTAATCAATAAAATCAGAAGGTAGAGATGCTGTATTGTTTTCTCTTAAAGTCAACTTTGCATAAGACTTCTTCCACCCAACATCGCTATGTATCTCTCTCATTCCAGAAACACCGATCTGATAAAACCTAGCATATCTGTTGTCCACTTGGTTAGCACCAAATGACTCAATTAGGAATTCTCTTACGACTTGGTCTAATGTCAGATTCATACAATATCATTTTGGTCGTTTATCTCATCTTGTGGTCTATACATACCATAAACTTCTAACACTTTAGCAAGTATTTCAAGTTCCATGTCTGCTGGTATCTCAAGATCTTCTCCTTCAATGGATTCAGCCGGAGCAACTAATCGAATATATAAGTTACTAGGTTTGTCTTCTGCACCTAAGTTTGGGAAATATAACCTATCATTTTCTTGATAATACCAAACTTTATTTGGTATGTTGTTTGACTCTAGTTCACAAGACATTGAATCAAAACCATTAGGCATTCGATAAAAGCCACATTTATGTCCCTTGGGAGGAGCAACCAATTTAATACCCATACCATACGGCAAGTCAATAACACGAGAAGGCAAAACTGAGTAGTATTGGTTCATATCCTCGTCTAGAGATATTTTAATATTTTTAAATCCAACGATTAAACTTTCAGGTATTTCAATAAAGTCTTGGTTCTTAGATTCAAAGACTCGCATTCTAACAATGTAGGACATCGTTTGGCGAACATTTAACTCTACCTCTCTTCTATCGATATCGGCATCAGCATCTCGCCTACCTAATATTCGTTGTGCTTGTTCTGCTATTTTAGTTACGCTTGACATACTATACTCCTACAGCTTTTGCTTGTTCACTATAACCGATTAATTCTTGCTCTCTAATGTGTATCCCGATATAACTCAGATGCATCATTGCAATTTCATTTAAATCTTCTTCAGGGGCATCTAGATTCGTACTTGTTGTCGGATCGTAAACTTCCCTGCTATTAACTATCGTGAATCCCCATACTGGTTTGTGTGGAATTCTTAAATAGGTTAATTCAATCCTATCAATAATTTCTGGATATATCTTAACATTACTACCAGCAATATTTGCAAATGGATAGTCTAATGTTGGGGATATAATTGAACTACTAAGTATGTCATCAACTTCTTTGTCTTTCATCATTGTGAAGCCAGTAGTTGTCTTCTTAGCAGTTGTCCCATTTTGAGTGACCTTATAGTAGTAAAGCCTACTTAAATGAAGATAGGATGGTGCTATTGAACCAACGGCATCATTTGTTAATCCATCAGGCAATAAAAAAGAGCCATCAACCACATTAAATGGTCTGTCTTCTTTTAGATGCCTAAGATCATCTATTACTTTTTGAGATGCTTCATACCCTACAATTGGAACAGGTCTGCCAGGAGAGTACTGATGAACATTCCCGAAACGCTTCATCGTGAACTCCATATTGGCACGTTCAGCGTTTAAGTTGAATTCGGGAGTAGACTCGTATGCTCCTTTACCATTTTTGTTAGCTATGAACTTAACAAACCTTCTGTATTTGTCTATGTCAATCATATTAAGCTGCTGCTATTGATATTGCTCCGGCATTGTCTACTTTCATTCTCCATCTTGTTCCATCGGGAGATTTAACAATATACCCACTTCCGTTTTGAATTACCTCTACATCTCCGTTGTCTACAGAAAGTTGACTTGGAGGTGCTATTGTGTTGCCGAAAATTATCGAACCTAAGTTGAAGTATGATCTAGCAGAACTGAATACAACTTGTGGTGTGGTTGTGTTAAACCCAATATTAAAAGAATCTGTTCCGTAAGCACTCAAAGCAGGTGCTGCATTAGAGTACCCTAAAACAATGGCTCCTACATAGTTATTCTCAATGTTTGAACCTATCGATATAGCTTTCTCTGCGGCAGTAAAGTTTTGCACTGTTGCACCTATACCTATAGACCCTGCACCTATACCTACTGATGCTAATGAATAATTACAGAATGTACCTATTGATATAGCATTGATGCCGATGGTTCCTCCATCATTACCAGCCAAATAGCCAATAGAAATCTGACCATCGTTTGATGTCTTCGACTGCTCACCTATTGCGACTTGAGGATTACTTGCTGAAGTTCCGTTAATAGAACTTTTACCAATTGCTATGTTGTTGGCACTTCCTCCTGAGTTTGCTAGTTCACCAATTGTGACACTACCTGCAAATGAAGAAACTGAATTTAATCCTAATTCAAAGATTCCCGATTCCTCTATTGCGAATATGTTGCCTAAAGAAGATAAGACTCTGTACGCAGGGAACGCCAAAGCACCACTAGGAGTTAATATTTCAAACTTGTGAGCAAATCCTTGATTGGTTATGCTTCCATCTTTTATGGATAAAGTTGCAGTGTCTGCCCCTACAGATGTGGTAACAATTCCATTAGCAGAATTTAATGTTACTGAATGACCTGCAAATACAGAAATTATATCTGTAGCTGTTACTTTTACTGAAGATGTACCACTAGCAACTAATCCAGAAGTAGATGTTCCTCCATCATCAAAGACACCAGCACTTAATGATCCAACTGCTAGTAAAGATTGTGCGTTATCTATGACAATTGACCCTGCTCCAAAGGCTAAGTTCAAGTCTTTACCAGCCGCCAATGAAACAGCTAACGAAGTACCATTGTATGATAGTGGTGAATCTTCAAGTTCTTTACCTAGTGCCTTAACCATTGGAATGTTTCCAACAGATAATCCTAGATCTAAATCAATTTGGAAATTTCTCACTCCTAAAACCAATCCAAGGTCTGTAACATCAATTTGATTACCATCTACAGGTATTGCTTTTTCGAAGCCATTGATTATGTCGATTAGACTTGCTTCTACAGAAACAGTATAAGTTGTCACTGCTCCAACTGTTACTGCTGCTACATCTATACCTGTACCTTCAGCTACTACAACGCCTGGTGCTGCTGCTCCAAGACCTTTGTATAGAACAACACTACCTGTGCCACATGAACAATCATCTGCAAATCCACCAATACTTTTAATCTCATTAAGCAATCCAGTAACATCTGCCGTTTTATTGCATTCAAATGCAATTCTTGCTAGTTCGGCAATTCCAGACATTAATGTCAATTTTGCTTTGGCTCTATCTCCTTCTAGTGTTCCCTTTGTTTCAATGTAATGGTCGTACTGCTTTTTAATTCCACAATAAACACTACACAAATTAGGGTCACAAGTGATATTTAAATAATCATCACCCGTTATTTGATCACTAACTCCAAAGGCACTATTTAATCCTGAAGCTGCATAAGAGTACACGATGGTGCTCGTTAAGTTAATTTCATATTGCAATGGCTCCCCATTGTCTAACACATACATCACGCTAGTCTGAATCAAATCTACGTTTCCTGAGATGTCTGGCCCAGCAGTAGTGTCCGGATAATATAATGTGTGTGACCTAGTTATTGATGTCGGAGATTGCCCATTCACTAAATAGTTGGTCGCATCTTTTGATTGGATCAATGGAGTCACGCAATCGTATGATGCATCTATAGATATAGTTGGACTTCCGTATTGGAAGTTAAATGTTTTTGTCACAGGACAATTATCTACCCCATCAGATATCGTGAAGGTAATCGTGTAGATACCTTGCAACACTTTTAATGTAGCCACATCTTTAGGTAGTGTGATTAAACTATTTGAACCGCCACCAGGAGTTATGTCTGGCGAAAGAAAGCTTGTGTTGTTATAGATAATGATATTTGCAGGGGATGTAATCTTTAGTACTCCATCCCAATTTGCTGGTAATTCACCCTGACCTACATAGTCGGTTGTGTCTGTGATAACGAACTTGTCATTTGTTATATCGAAACTTAATGAGAAGTTAGCTGTAATAGCTGCCATAAGTATAGTGTTTGACTTTGATACAAATATACAAAAAACAAAAAAGGGAAGTTTTACCTTCCCTCGTTTGCTTTAATCCTTTTTTGAGGATGGTTTATTTTCCTCTTCAAGTTCCAGTAAAAGAGTATTAAACATCTTTAATTGATTGGCTTTTAATGCCTCTCTGAACTTTCTAAAACCTTGAAACTTCTTGTCATCATAATAATAAAAAGTCCCTTTCTTTTCAATAATACCCTTCTTAACGGCAGTGTCTACTGTCTGGGCATATATGTCTAAAGGTTCTGCAATTTTGACAAGTTTTGACTTATCGTCAGTAACTCGCATCTTGTCTTTAATCATGTCCATGATTTCTGCAAAGCCAGATTCTATTTTTGTCTTTTCAATAAAAACATCAATAACTTTAACTCCTGTTGGCATTCGAAGTATTTCTACTCCATTGTCCCATGACAACGAATTAGATTCTTGCGAGTACCTAACATATCCACCATCGATGGCAGTCATTAAAATTAATTTATTCTTACTTCCAACATCTGATATATCTGCTAAGAATTTCTTGGGATTCTCTCCAGCTACACGATATGCTTCGTGTCTAATGGCTTCGGGAGTCATCCTATTTAGATGTGCTATTCTGCCAGGATTATCCTCAATAACCATTAAGTAGGCTTTTAACTCAGATAGATCCATCTCTTTCGCCTTTATCTTGGCATCTAAGATTGTATCTTCTTTAGCAATTTGTTTGTTGTACTCTTTAGCAATATCATACTCTTTAATTAATGCATTGACATCTTGCCTACGCATAGGATTGCTAATGTTAAAGTTGCACTTCTTTAAGTATTCTAGCTTGTTTGCTTGGTCATCACTAACTAACAGTAATCCTCCTTGGACTATAATTGGAGTTGGTTTAGCCTCTTCTCTTTGCTCATCTGCATAGATAGAGCCTTCTCCGGCTACATATTGAATTTTTCTGTTACGTTTTTGTTCTGTGATATTGCCATCGATAACTTTGTATTCTACAATCTCATCAACTGCTGGTATTGTCCAAAATGTATCTTGGCTGTTTTTCCCTTTTCGGGCATTGACTGGTACGAATTGTACTGCTTTCATTTTATTAGATTTAATTAAAGTAAAATAAATAGGCAGAGTGTTAACCCTGCCTATTTGGTGAATTATGCTAAGTAATTACGCTTTTTTAACGTAGATTGCTCGGTTCATCGCAAAGGCTTCGATACCACAGTAAGACAAATATCTTACTTCTTCAGTGTCTTCACCTAAGTCGTGAGTTCTTCGATTGTCAACATAAGTAACAACCATTTCTTGGGACTCAGATCCTCGCTTCTGCAAGTATCGTAATCTCATTGAAGGAACTCGTACACCCTCTTTTGGGTCTACTGTTTGGTCTGCCGGAAGAATCATTGCTTCAGCAGGGAATCCGTATCCATCTGCACCAGTTGACTGCAAATCATTCATTGCATCTAGTGTTTTCTTATGGAATTTGTATCCGTTTACTTCAACAGTTTTGAAGTCTAAACTAACGTGCTTCTCTTGATCCATCTTGAACATACCATAAGAGATACCACCGTTTACGAAACGATCTCCTAACTCACGATCAACTTGACCATTAAGTTCGATACCATTACACATGATGTTCTCTTTAGAACCTTTCTGCTTGTCTAAGATTAGAACCATAGCATCAAGGTCAGCAATTGAAAGTCCAGTAAGTCCTGAGTAGTTATACTCATTACCTCTATCAAGGATTTCAGATGCAAGACCGTTGTTCATTACGATTGGAGTCTCAGCAGTATCGTAGATATCAGCAAGAGTTGCATTCGTAAGACCTCGGCTAAAAAGCATATTCAATTCACGAGCATTCAAGAATCGGTCATAAGTCTCAGTTTCACCTTTCATAGTAAACCAATGAGAACCATTACGATCTTGGAACCAGTGCTTCATACAAGCTTCAGTTCCAGTAACTTTTCTCAATTCCTTGAAAGTTTGGATCTGATTCTCATATTTAGTTGCAGTTGTGCTCAACGCTTTAGGTTGGTTAGAACCTTCACCATGTGCATTACCAATAATGATAATTTCATCTGCTACTGGAATTGATGGAATAACTCCACCTGTAATTGTAGGAACGGCAGTAAACTGTCCATTTGCTCCACCTGCTGGATTTACAGCAGTAACCAAACACTGAATGTAGTTACCATAAGCAACTGTTCCAGTTCCAGGCTTAATTAAAAGCACATCATTAACACGTACAGAAGGTGCTTTCTTAGTAACAGCACCAGACCCCTTATAAGGAGAAGTGTTAAATGGGAAGTCTAAAACACCTGCCGCAGCGATGTCAAAAACAACTGCTGCACCAGCACCACCAGCACCACCGTTGGTAGCCTTGATTTTTGGGTACAATCTGTCTTCTTCCCAGTGCTCATACTTTAAAGCCTGTGCAGGTTTTTTAAGTTTGAACATATCCATGATTCCAGAAAGACGTTGTCTTCCGAATCTTCGGGTTAATTGATCATCTCTATCTGGTTCGATAGCATCGAATGTAGAGACAAAGTTGTAAGTTGTCGGGGTGCGAACACCACCTCTTTCATAAGCAAAAGCCATGTTTTCTCTTTTTTAATTGTTAAAAAAAGAACAATCAACTGTCGTAGTGACCTAATAAATGGTCGTGAGCCGTTAATTGCCCAGCATCTTTTCCTCCAGAGGTTCGTTTCGCATCTGTGATGTTGTTAGTCTCTTTAATAACCTTTTCAGTTGTGTTAGAACTGGACTGGTCATAAACAGCCTTCATCATCGAATCGAAGTTTTGCAGTCTGTAAATGTCAGACACATACTTCTTTTCATTAAATGAGCCATCCTCATCGACCCATCTATTATAAAACCCTTTCGGGTCTGCGGCAAGTTCAATTGCCTTGGTTTTTGCTTCATCGTCAATCTCGTATCCGAAATCAACTATTGTTTCTCCTTCTTTACTTACAACTTTTAATGTCTCATTATTGTATTGTGCAAAGGTTCCAGCTATATCCTCTTGCCTGGATTTCAACTCTTCACTAGAGTATTCTTTCTGAGCAGTAGGTTCTGAAGCTACTTGTTTGTTTATTACAAGTTCTGCTAAGTTGATGTCTTCTTGATGTTTCTGTAGGATTCCCTTATATTTTCTCAAGGTTCCATCAAACTCAGCTTGTAATGTTTTTATTTCACGTTCTGTTATCTCTTCAAAGTCAATCATTTCTTTGATTTTCTCTTCGGACTTAAACAGCACACTATATTTTTCCGTTTTTATGTCTAGTTCATTATCAGTGATATTTATATCCTCAAGGATTAAGCCTTCTTCAATAATATCAATAGGGTCTAGAGACTCTAAATCCCTGTATTTCATTGAAATTATTTCCGAAAGAGTTGGCTCTCCCTCTGCTAATTCATGATCATAATCTTCAAAAATATCTTGAAGTGTGATTTGTTCATCATGTAAAGAACTATCTTCTTCGGTTGTTTCATCTTCAACCTTAGTTTCTTCGTTTTCAGCAACAGGCTCAGAAGTTTTATCTTCTGTATCAGAAGTCGTTTCTTCTGTTTCCTTAGTTGCTTCAGTAGTTTCGTTATTAGCCTCGTTAGTTTTTTCTTCAGTAGCAGTTTCATCTACTTCTTTTTTTAACTCTTCAGCTTTTTCCTCATATCCAGCTTCGACTTTTCCTGTTTCATTGTCTAAGGGAACCATCCCTGCTGGTACTATAACTCCTTCTTCTGGCATAATTTGATTTGATTTGATTAATACAAAGATAAAGTTTTTTTAGTTAAACTCTTTTGGCTGCTTTATCTGGGTGTGAAAATACTCTTGGCTTAGATATTGGTCTAGGTATTCCAGCACCCCCACCAACACTAATACTAGGGCCACCACCACCTTTTGGAGTGCCTCCATCTTGATTAGCATCAATACCAGTGTCCTCTGCTGTTTCAGCTTCTTCAATATGTCTTTCTTTCCAGTAACCCTCTCTGTCAACAATTTGTATTTTGTTTTTAGTTTGGTGGTCATCAAGTTCCATTTTAAATCTGAGTTCTGCCTCTTTTACTGCAATCTCTCTTTCTGCTCTAGCTGCCTCTTTTACCTTCTCTGCTTCTGCCGCAGCCATTGCAGCTTGTTGTTCTCTTTGACTTGTCATCTGTTCCTTTTGTTGGAACTCCTTCATTTTTTCCTCTTGATACTTCTTCCTTCTATATATGAGGTATCGTTCTGCCTTTTTAGGATTCATTATCCTTCTAACTTCTATGGCATCTTCAAGTCTAATCTCTTGGCTGTCTAAAGACCTTTGAATGTTGGCATCTAGAATCTGAATGTCTTCTGCATTAGGTAGTGCCTCCACTTTTATTCCTAGCCTACATAAACTTACGGCTTTAGGTGTGAATTCTATCGCCCTTACGCCTTCCCTACTTATTACATTTTGATACTCTTGAACTCCATCCAGATATTGGATTTTGGTTTTAATCATAGGAACTAAAGCACTACCTGTGGGTTGTAATATGCCCTCTAAGTATGCTTGATAGATTTCTCTTGTAGCGTTATTTGCTGAAATTATTCTTAGCTTTTGAATTCCAACTAGAGCATCTTTGTCCGGTGAAGATCCATCTGCTGCATCATTTATCCCTGTAGTAGTTCTTAGTGTCTCTAACTTAAACATCCACTGATTAACTAATGGAACTAACGCACCCTGAACTCCATTTAACATCTCTTCGATAGGCTTTCTATTCATAGGGTTCCCACTATCATCTTCTCCATCATAGATTAAGATACCCTTGTTCTTCCACATCGAAATTACTTCTGTTGGAGTCACTCCATCTGTTCCTAGCTGTAGGTTGTTTAATGCACTTACATCAATACGTGCACCTGGATGATCAGCTTCATCTAGTATGTG
>WLWF01001669.1_pt1 | contig 17447 bp, 24 predicted proteins | sample 6718331 | NCBI WGS metagenome assembly WLWF01 (sample SAMN12718692, study PRJNA515312) | sponge metagenome | isolation source: marine sponge | host: Mycale hentscheli | place: New Zealand: South Island, Marlborough, Capsize Point | collected 2003-05-01
CTGCTCCACAAGTTTCTGTAGCTACTTAATACAAAAGCTACATCGTTGGAAAAATCCAATCCGCACTACAGGCTCTCTTGCACTCTACTAAAAACTAGTATATAAAAAACTTACTATACAATTTAAAACGATACGTAGACGCGTATAGTCGACGGCCTAGAGACTATGTATCATAACTAGGAGGATAAAATTATGGCAAACACAACATTTTCAGGACCAGTCCGATCGGAAAACGGTTTTGAACAAGTAACAAAAAACGCAACAACAGGTGCATTCACAGTTGAAGCTACTTACGATACAAGACCTACTTTCAGAGTATCGGTTGATAATTCAACTTTTGCTGGAGCAGGTGGAGCAACTGATACATTAACAACAGCTGAATCTGGAACTACATTTATAGTAAATGGAACAGCAAACAATGTAGTTAACATGCCGGCACTTAGCACGGACAATGTTGGAACTACTTATCATTTTGTTTTAACTACTGCTGTTGGCGGTGGTACTACAACTACTTTTGTTTTACCAGGAGCTGGTGTATCAAACTTTTTTGGTATGATCCAACTTGTAGGTGGAACAGCAGCTAACCCAGTTGCTGACGTAGCAGGTGATACAATTACTATGGTTAACTCAACAGTAGCAGGAGCTAGACTCTCTCTTACTTGTTTAACTGACGATGGAACAAACTCTACTTGGAAAGCAGATTGTTTAAGTACACCGGTAATGACTATCGCGTAATAATTAATTTAGTGTGGGCTTCGGCCCACACAAATTTAAGGAGATTAAAAATATGTCAATAACATCAAAAGTCAGACAATCTGTTGTTCTTACAGGTGACGGTCAAGTGCAAAAATTAATTGCTGGTTCAGCAGCTAATATTGGAAGTGCAAACATTTTATCTATATTTGCACAATCAACAGCAGCTGATGGTGAGGTCAAACTTTATAACGAAGCAGACGCTTCTAAAACAGCAGGCAAATTAATTTTTCATGGTAAGTTTGGTACAGCTGATAATGCAGTTCATGAATTTAAAATACCAGCAGCTGGTATATATGCCTCTGACGGAATATATGCAGACGTTACTAACGTAGATTTTTTATATATAATCGGAACGTTTTAGAGGTAGCCAATGGCGAATACTACTTCACAGTCCTACAGTTTTGACCAGGACTTTTCAATCGATGAAATTATTCAAGATGCATACGAACGTCTTGGATTACAAGGAACAGCTGGTCACCAATTAAAAACTGCAAGAAGATCTTTAAACATTCTTTTTCAAGAATGGGGTAATAGAGGAATACATTTTTGGGAAGTAGGAAATACAAATATTAATTTAATAGCAGGTTCAACAACTAATATTGATGCTACAGCTGAAGGATCTGGTGTATATACTTTTTATAGAAATTCTACAGATGTACCGGGAGGTGGAGAACCACCGCAAGCTACAACTGTTCCAACAGCAAACGTTTATGGTATTTCAGATATACTAAATGTTACATATAGACAAAATTATAACACAACAAATCAATCAGACACTGGTTTAACTAAAGTTGCAAGAGATGCTTATGCAGCAACGGCTAACAAAGCATCTAATGGAACACCTTCACAGTTTTGGGTACAAAGATTTATAGATAAAGTTACATTAACTATTTATCCATTACCTAATTCAACTGCTGCATCAAATTTTTTAAATGTTTATTATGTAAGAAGAATTCAAGATGTAGGAACTTATACTAACGCAAGTGATACACCTTTTAGATTTGTACCATGTATGATTGCAGGACTTTCATATTACTTATCTATGAAGTTTTCACCACAACGAACACAGGAGATGAAGTTGTTGTACGAGGATGAGTTAGCAAGAGCATTATCAGAAGATGGTTCTCCAGCTAGCACATACATTACTCCGAAAACATACTATCCAAATGTATAATGGCTAGATTTGCAAAAGGCAGTAGAGCATTAGCGATTTCTGATAGATCAGGCGCAGCTTTTCCATATAGAGAAATGGTAAAAGAATGGACTGGTGCCTGGGTACACCAATCTGAATTTGAACCTAAACAACCACAATTAGAACCACATCCTGTAGGAGCAGACCCACAAGGTTTAATGCATGCAAGACCAGCAAGAGTTGAGTTTCCAGTACAAGATATTTTACCAAACAATCCATTTACTACAACAGGTGGTTCTCAAACTTTAAGTGTGTCTTATCCTCATAATCAAATCAATGAAGGAACATCTTATGTTAGATTTCAATCTGTTAAAGAAATTGTAGGAGGCGTTGCAATTGCAACTTTAGAATTAGAAACAACTTTAAACGGTGCAATTAATGATACAGTTAATACTTTAACTTTAACTAATTCTGCAGCATTTCCAAATGCAGGTTTTATTGTAATAGAAAAAGTAGATCAAGTTGCAACTAGTGCAACTTTTGGACAATACATGAATGAAACAATTCAATACACAGCCAATAATACAGGTACAGGAGTTTTATCTGGATTAACAAGAGGCACAGCTGCTCCATTTAGAGGAATTACTTTTTCTAATACTACGGCAACAACTCATGCAAACGGAGCAAAAGTTTTTGGATCATATTTAGCAACAGCAATTGCAAGCACTGTAACAGTAGGTCCTAGATTACCAAATGGAACGCAAGCTACAGAACAACAATTTAATTCTATAACAGTTCCTTTAGTATCTAATGCTGGAAGCACAGTAACAGGAGGCGGTTTTCAATGTACAATTGGACCCGTTAATGATAGAGGTTAATTATGTCAGGAATTAGTTACAATACATTAGTTACACAAATTAGAAATTACACAGAAGTAGATGCTAACGTATTTACAACAGATGTTTTAGAAAGTTTTATTTTAAACGCTCAACAAAGAATTATGATGGATCTACCCATGGATTCAGACAGATTTGTGGATCAAGGTACAATGGCAACAGATGTAAATACTATTAGAGTTCCAGGAGGGTGTTTATTTGTAAGGGGTGTTGAAGTATTTAACACTACAAATTCTACTGAAAAAGGTACATGGTTAGAAAGACGTGATCAAACTTTTTTAAGTGAGTATGTAGGAAGATTAACAGGTCCAAAAGGATCAACTGCATCAGGCGCAGATGTTACTGGAAAACCTAAATATTATGCTATGTTTGGTGGCGCAACAGGATTATCTGACACTACATCAGGATCAATCTATTTAGCACCAACTCCAGACGCTAATTACAATTTTAGAATATACTTTAATAAAATGCCAGATACTTTAGAGTCTAGTAATCAAACTAATTATGTTAGTTTATATTTCCCTCAAGGTCTGTTATATGCGTGTTTAGTAGAGGCATATGGATTTTTAAAAGGTCCAACTGATATGTTGACATTATACGAGAGTAAGTATAAAACTGAACTACAAAAGTTTGCAGCAATGCAAATTGGAAGAAGAAGACGAGACGATTACACGGATGGAACAATAAGAATACCAATCGAGTCACCGCCTCAATAATTAGGAGAAAAAAATTATGGCAATAGCATCAGCAGTATGTAATAGTTTTAAAGTAGAAGTTTTAAAAGCAGTTCACAATTTTACGGAAAGTGCAAATACTTTTAATATAGCTTTATACACAAGTTCAGCATCTTTAGGTGCGGGTACAACAGCGTATACTACATCAAACGAAATTTCTAACACATCAGGATCTGCTTATCAGCCAAAAGGAAAAGCACTTACAAACGTAACTCCTGTTTTATCAAGCTCTACTGCAGTTTGTGATTTTGCAGATGTAAGTTTTACATCAGCTTCTTTTACAGCTAATGGATGTATGATTTTTAATGATACTGCTTCAGGAGATCCAGCAGTTTGTACAATCGCATTTGGTTCAGACAAAACTGTAACAAGTGGAACTTTTACAATTCAATTTCCAGTAGCAGACGCATCTAACGCAATACTTCGTATAGCATAGGGAGGAAATCCTTATGGCCAATTCTTGGAATGAATCCGGCACAACCTGGGGGACAGATCGTTGGGGAACAACTGACCCATTTGCATTAGGTTGGGGAGCTCAAGCTTGGAACGATGGCGAATGGGGCGAACTTAATGATGTTATCATTACACTCACAGGTGTTTCTTCTACTTCAAACGTAGGATCACTTTCAATTACAGCAGAAATAAATACAGGTTGGGGACAAGATGGTTGGGGTGTAGAAAACTGGGGACAATCAGGTTTAGTTGTAACACTTACTGGTGTTGAAGCAACTACAGGTATTGGAGAAGACGTTAGTTGGGGTAAACAAACTTGGGGATCTGCAACAACTGGTTGGGGTGGCGAATATTATTTAAATGTAGAAAGTATAATGGGATTAACTGGAGTTTCCTCAACATCTAGTGTTGGATCACCAACAGCTATTTCTGATTTTACTGGAACTCTTACAGGAGTCTCTGCAACATCAAATGTTGGATCTTTATCTCCAGCAGATGTTATGGGTTTAACTGGATTAAGTTCAACTTCTACAGTTGGTTCAATATCACCAGCAGATGTTATGGGCTTAACAGGTTTAGAAGCAACAACAAATTTTGGAACAATTGTAATTTCAACAAACCCTATTATAGATTTAGTAGGTTTTGGACTTACTTCGTCAACAGGAACAATAGATCCTGCAGATCAAGTTATGGGTTTAACTGGAGTAGGAGCAACTTCTACAGTTGGTTCTTTTCCTACAGGAACACCAGCCGATGTTATGGGATTGACAGGTGTTTCAGCAACTGCTAGTATATCACCAATTGGTGTAGCTCCTTTAGGATATGAAGATGTAACAGCCACACAAAGTGCTGGATATAGTTCAGTTACAGCAACACAAAATGCAAATTATACGGCAGTAAATGATTGACATTAAGTATAAAACAAATTAAAAAAAGATACTAATTAGGAGTACAAAATTATGGCATCATCATATACGGATCTCGGTATAGAACTAATGGCAACTGGCGAAAATGCCGGTACATGGGGAACAAAAACTAACAACAACTTATCTTTATTTGAACAGTTAACTGGTGGATTTAATTCACAAGCTGTAACTGATTCAGGAACACCAACAGCTTTAACAATTGTAGATGGAGAGACTACTGGAACAGCTCAACATCAAATGATTGAACTTACAGGAACTATTTCTGGAGCTAGAGTTGTAACAATTCCGTTAGACGTAGAGAAAATGTATTACATAAGAAATTCAACATCAGGTGCTTATACAGTACAATTTAAATATGTTTCTGGTTCAGGAGATACATTTACTTTTGCTGCAGATAATAAAGGTGATGCAGTTTTATTTGCTACAGCAAACGATGGAACTAACCCAGATATTTATACATTACCTGCTGGATTAGGAGATGTAACTCTTACAGGAACACAAACTTTAACAAACAAAACTTTAACTTCTCCTAAAATTGGAACAAAAATTGATGACACAAATGGAAATGAATTAATTAATCTTACTGCAACAAGTTCAGCAGTAAATGAATTTACTTTAGCTAACGCAGCAACTGGAAATGGTCCAGTTTTATCATCAACAGGTGAGACAAATGTTGATATAAATATCAATCCAAAAGGTTCTGGTGTTTTAAAATCAGGAACAGCTGCAGTTAAAATTGCAGGAAAAGAATCTATTTGGGTTCCTGCACTTGCTATGTATCCAAACAGCACAAATGGATGTGGAGATCTTGCTCAAGTTGAATTATCAAATGGTCCTGAAATTAAAACATTAGATTTTGACAAAGATTCAGATGAGTTTGCACAATTTGCTGTTGCTTTCCCTAAATCATGGAATGAAGGCACAGTAACTTTTCAAGCATTTTTTACAGCTGATACGACAAACACAGGAACAACAGCTTGGGGATTATCAGGTGTAGCTATTGCAGATGACGATTCAATTAACACAGCTTTTGGAACACAGGTTGTTGCAACAGCAAAAGCTATGAGTGGAACAGCAAACGATTTAGCAGTAGCAAATGAAAGTGGAGCAGTAACAATTGCTGGTTCACCCAGCGTCAATGAAGAAGTGTTCTTCCAAATCTCAAGAGATGTATCAGCAGATTCTTTAACAGCTGATGCAAAACTATTAGGAATTAAATTATTCTTTACTACTGACGCTGCTAACGACGCATAATAGGAGGAATATATGAGTTCATTCGGATATACAATTTTAGGTTTCGGCGGCGGATCTGTCGCAAAAAAAATCGAGTTTGATTATTTAATTGTTGCTGGCGGAGGCGGCGGAGGTTTTGACGACGGAGGCGGCGGAGGAGCTGGCGGTTTACGAAATTCTTTTCCTGGAGGAACTAAAACAGAAGTAACTTCAGGATCAACTATTACAATTGGCGGAGGCGGTGGCCCTCAAGTAAACGCTTCACCAGGAGCAAGTGTAAGAGATCAAGCTAAAGGTGGCGGTTCAAGTATTGGTGGAACTTTTAATTCAACTGGTGGCGGAGGCGGAGGCCCTCCTAACGTACAAGGAGCAACCGGAGGATCTGGTGGCGGAGGTGCTCTAAACGGAAACGGCGGAGCTGGAAACGAAGGTTCTTTTAATCCATCTGAAGGAAATCCTGGCGGTGGCGGCGGAGGAAATAATTCTGGCGGTGGCGGCGGAGGAGCTGGTCAATCTGGAATTAATGGACCTTCTGATCAATTTGGAGGACCTGGTGGTAATGGAGTAACAAACAATATTAGTGGAAGTCCTACAGGCTACGCTGGAGGCGCAGGCGGAGGAGCTAACAATCCAAGTAGTGGACCAAACGTTTCTGGCGGAAACGGTGGCGGTGGAAGCGGCGGTTTTGGAAACACCACTCCTAATACTGGAACAAATGGACGAGGCGGCGGAGGCGGAGGAGGCCCCGGCGGCGGATCTAACAGAAATGGTGCATCTGGAGGAAACGGTGTAGTTATTTTAAAATCACCTACTTCAGGTGGTACAATTAATGTTACTGGATCTGGAAACCAAGCACAAGCACAACCAGATGGTTCGACTATTTGTACATTTAATGTAACAGGAACAGTGGTATTTTAATATGTCTCAACGTGCGGGTAAATTATTGCCACAACAACATCCTTTTGAAGTAGGACAAGAAGTTCAATCAGTAGAAGTTATTATAGCTGTGGGTGATGATGTTACAAACGAAAACATTCAAGAAAAAGTTGCATCTATAACAGATGGAAATTGGAAAATATTAACAACCGATGTTGGTTTTGGTTTTTGGTGGGATGGTTCAAAATTTATATCACCTCAACCCCACGCTTCATGGAGTTTAAATAGTGAAGGAACTAATTGGGAAGCGCCAATTGCTAAACCTGCAAACCCTACTTTTACAGTTTCTCATGTAGATGACAATGGTGAGTCATACGACACAACTGTAGATACTTATTTTATGACTTGGAATGAAACTGATCAAAGATGGGAAGGTTTTAATAGACAAGATAATAAAAATTATTACTGGGACACAGCTAATTCTAGCTGGACTTTAATATCTTAATAAGTTATATTTTATCCTATAAAGGATAAAAATGTTGCACTTTGAAAATCTATATTGGTTTTTTCCATCAGCTATATGCACTGATGATATAAAAAGAATTATTAAACTTGGTAAAAAACAAAATAAAAAAATTGGTCGAATAGGGACTTTTCCTGCAAATAAATTTAAACGATTAAACAAAACACAAAATAAAATTCTTAAACAAACAAGAGATTCTCACGTTTCATTTATAGATGAAAGATGGTTATATGATTTAATACAACCTTATTTTTTATCAGCTAATAAATCTGCTGGTTGGAATTTTGATCTTAATTGGGTTGAACAAGTACAGTTTACTAAATATACAAAAAACCAACATTATGATTGGCATTGTGATGGTGGTGTTGAAGTAAATGATGATGTTTCTTCACAAGGTCATGGAAAGATAAGAAAACTATCTATTGTAATATCTTTAAGTGATCCTAAAGATTACGAAGGAGGTGATTTTGAATTTCAATTTAGATCTTTAAAAGATCCTACTACAACTGCAATTGCTTCAGAATTAAAACCTATGGGAAGTGTGATGGTATTTCCCTCATACATTTGGCATAGAGTAAAACCAATTACAAAAGGATTACGGTATTCTTTAGTAGCTTGGGTAAGAGGTCACCCGTATAGATAAATGTATAATAATTGGAATCACCACAAATACTTGTATGTAAAAAATTTTATACCTATAGAAGATTTAAACGTTATTTTAAAAGACATAGAATATTATTTTACAAGTAATTTACATAAAGAAGAAAAAGGAAGTGTTATAAAATCTGGTCAACAAACAAAACCAAACTTACATATTATAGGTAAAAGTAAACCTTGGAAAAATTACTATAAAAAATTAAGTGAACTTGCAAGCGCTTTAGGAAAAGAAAATTTAAGAAAAAGTTGGGCTCTTAGAATAAAAGAACAAGCACCGGGTGTACCTCATCAACACAAAGACGATAGTATAACTTGTGTTTTTTATGTTCAAAATCCTGATATTTCATTAGGTACACATTTACAGGAAAATAATACTGACATCATTATACCAGGACACGAAAACTCTTTACTTATATTTGATGGCACAATTGTCCATGATGCAATTTTTCCTACACACAAATTAACAAAACCTAGATATAGTTTAATTACTGATTATGAATAATTTTAAAAAAAATAAATACATGGTTTTAAAAAAAGTAATTGACCCAAAGATTGCAAATTTTTTAACTGAATACCTATTATTAAAAAAAGAAGTTGCTAATACTTTAACTAGATTAAATTACATACCTGAATATCTTAAAGAATTAATTGGTGTTTTTGGTGATTCACAAGTTCCTAATTCGTATTCTACATATAGTGATACTGCAAATGAGGTTTTATTAAAAAGAATAAAACCTATCATGGAAAAAAACACGGGTTTAAAACTTGTTGAAACTTATTCGTATGCAAGAATTTATCAAAAAGGAGACATACTTCATAGACACAAAGACAGGCCTTCTTGTGAAATATCAACAACAATAAATCTTGGCGGTAATGATTGGCCAATTTATTTAAGCCCTAATGAAAATGTAGGTGTGCCAGAACATAGGGGTGGTAAAAAAGGAATTACTGTGTCTAGTAAAGCAAAAGGCATTAAGGTAGATTTAAAACCAGGGGATATGCTAGTTTATAGAGGCTGTGAGCTAGAACATTGGAGAGAACCTTTTACAAAAAACTACTGTGTTCAAGTTTTTTTACATTATAATCGTGCAACTAAAAAGGCTATAAAATTTGATGGTAGACCTCACCTAGGTTTACCTTGTGATATTAAAAATGAAACCATTTAAACATAATAATAAAAATAATTTTTTAGCAGGATGGTACATTAATAAAAAAGTTTGTGCCGACATGATTAAATATTTTAATAGTAGCAACGAAACTAATGCTGGGATAAAACATCAAGGAACTATTGGTGGACCAGATGGAAGATTTTTAATAGACAAAACAGTAAAACATTCTACTGATCTTCCTCTTAACACTGACACTAAAGATGACGTGCCTATACGATATCTTGCCGAATTAAGCAAAGTTGTTGAAGAATATAAAAAAAAATATCCTTGGTCTGATGAAAATCATGCTCGTTGGGGAATGAGAGAAAGTTTTAATATTCAAAGATATCCAAAGAACGGCGGTTTCTTTAAACCTCATTTTGAAAGAACAGGAAGTTTTCATTTTGAACATAGGCATTTAGTTTTTATGACATATCTTAATACAATTAAAACAGGTGGTCAGACAGAATTTATACACCAAAAACTTAAAGTTAAACCTGAAGTAGGTCTAACTGTAATATGGCCTGCTGATTGGACATTTACTCATAGAGGTATACGAGCACCGAAAGAAATTAAATACATTGCTACAGGATGGTATGGATATTTACATGACGTTAAATAAAGATTTTATATTAGAAAAAAATAATTTTATTACAAAACAAGAATGTAATATATTAATTAAAGATTTAAAAGATAAGACAACTAAAGCAGAAAAAAAAGAATACGGTTATGAGTGTTTTGATTTAGAAGGCACTGTTATTTTTGATCAAGTACAACAAAAAGTTTTTCCTTTGTGGAGTGAATACATAAAAAAATTTCCTGAAATTAATTTGACTACAGACAAATGGTCGTTAACAACTTTAAGATTTAAAAAATTTAAACCAGGTAAGTATTTTGAAAAATGGCATTCAGAACATAGTTATAACCATGCAACTAGAATTTTAAATATACAAATATACCTAACCTCACATGATTGTGGAACTGAATTTTACAATGGAAAAATTATTAAATCAGAACAAGGAAAGGTTGTCATATTTCCGTCTTATTTTACTCATACACACAAAGGACAAAAATGTCCTGATAAAAAAACAAGATATTTAATTACAGGATATGTTAATTTTTTAGATTTATGAAAGTAGAAAAACTAATTAAAGCAAACATGCTTCGAGAATATTATTTTATTAAAGGCAATTTGTCTATTGATACAAAATATTTTATAAAAAAAATTGAAGAAGGTATTAATTTAAATACAAACAGAAATTATACAACTAATGTTGTAGGAAATATGACAGCTTTTAATTTTTTTCTTAATGATAAAAAATTTATTAAAATGATGATGCCTATTTTTGATCTTATAGATAGTAATCCTTCTGAAGAAGTTAACTCTTGGACGTTATCTGAAGCATGGGGTTTTAAAGAAAAATTTTCAGACTATACTCGAACCCATGCACACCTGCCTTCGTTTCTTTCTGGTGCAATTCAATTATCTAATCACAGTCAAAGTTTATATTTTCCAAAAATACAAGAAACATTAGAATCTAAATCAGGAAACTTTGCTGTGTTTTCAAGTTTTTTACAACATAACAATAAAAGAAACACTACCGATAAAGAACGGTACGGTCTTAGTTTTAATATAATAAATAGTTCAACTTATGACTAAGAAAAAAAGATATGAAGAATTGTTTAATGGTTCTATTCACATAGAACGAAATTTTTTATCATCAAAAATATATAATCAAATGTTTGAAGACATACAAAAATTAAAGTATGACGCTTGTCATCAACCATATAGTCAATACTTTGGTAATCGTTTTCAAGGTTATCCTGTCTATGAAACTATATTTAATAAATATGATTCTATTATATTTAAAGAAATAGAAAAACTTATTGAATGTAAAATAACAAATGCACATAGTAAAGTTAGAAAAGTTATTGCTTCAGAAGTATCTAAATCTAAATATAATGTACCTCATGGACCAGTGCATATAGATAGTCAAACTAATTTAGCAGCCATACTTCCTTTCTATCATAGTGTTTCTGGCGGAACTGCTTTTTTTGAATACCAGTCTGATAAATATCCAGACATATCAATAGGTGCTTACCCTAATAGAATAATAATTTTTAATGCTAAAAGATATCATGCTCCTTGCACTGATTTAACTTATGAAGTATCATATAAATATAATATGTTTTTTAATATACAGTAATGGACAGAAATTTTATAGCTATAAAGAAAGAATTTACTACAAAAGCTAAATGTAAATCTTTAATTAAAACTTTAGATAAAAATTTAGAAGTTGATAAATCTAATCCAGATTTAAATTATAGTTACAAAGATATAAAAATTAAAAATGTTCAAAAGTTTATTGTAGATAAAGCAGTTAGTTTTGCTAAATTATATACCAGTGTTTACCCAGAATTAAACATGACTAGTGATAGATGGGCTATGACTGAATTAAGATTTAAAAAATTTAAACCAGGTAAATCTTTTAACAAATGGCATTCTGAACATTGTAATAAATATCCAAGCAGAGTGCTTGCTTTTCAATTATATTTAAGTGATCATAATTGTGGCACTCAATTTATGAATGGAGAATATGTAGAGTCTGACATTGGAAAAGCTGTTTTATTTCCTGCTTATTTTACCCACACACATAGAGGTCAAGCTTGTCCTCAAAAGAAAACTAGATATTTAATTACAGGGTATTTTAATTTTATTTAGTTAACTTAGCTATTATATCTTTTAGCTCTGTAATTTTATCTACAAAAGTATTGTTTAATTTTCCTAACGCCTCTATTCTAATTTCTAAATTTATTATATGTTTTTTATAATCTGCATTAGTATCAACTTCTGACATTTTAACTGTTCTTTCCATCTCCAGTTTTTCTTGTAAATCTTTAATTATTTCGTCTTTTACATCTTTCATAATTATCAAATATATTGATAAACGTTTAAAAGTCAAGTAAACTGCCCTCTACTCAAATTATAAAAAATATGTTAAGGGCTTACACATGTTACAGAAACTAGGATTTTTACCAGGATTTAATAAACAAGTTACCTCAACCGGAGCCGAGTCACAATGGACGGGTGGTGAAAATGTGCGTTTTAGATATGGTACACCTGAAAAAATAGGTGGTTGGAATCAATTAGGCGGAGATAAATTAACTGGCGCTGCTCGAGGATTACATCACATGGTTAATAAAGAAGGTATTAAATATGCTATTATTGGAACTAATAGAATATTATATGCATATTCAGGAGAAGTATTCTACGATATACACCCATTAACTAATCCATCAGGCACAGCTATTACTAATGCTTTTAGTACATCTAACGGATCACCAACTGTAACTGTTACATTTAGTGGTTCACATAATTTTCAAGCTGGTGACATTATTTTGTTTGGAGAGGTGTCTACGTTTAGTGCTATCACTAATTCTAATTTTGGTGCCTCAGATTTTTGTGATAAAAAATTTATGGTAACAAGTGTACCAAGTTCTAATACTATAACTATTACAATGGACGGTAATGAAAGTGGATCAGGAGCTACAACTTCTGGAGGTATAACTTATTTTCAATATTATCATGTAGGACCAGCTGAACAAGTTGGTGTATTTGGATGGGGTGTATCACTATATGGTGGAACAGCAGCTGCTCCTCAAACAACAACTTTAAATGGTGCGTTATTAAATGACGCTAATGGTACCGGTGGATCTGGAACCAGTATTACATTAACATCTACACTTAATTTTCCAACAACAGGAACAAATTTTATTCAAGTAGGAACCGAAGAAATTTCTTACACAGGTGTATCTGGAAATGATTTAACAGGTATTACAAGAGCCGTAAGAGGAACAACCAGAGCTGCTCACAGTAATGGTGCGACGGTAACTGATTACAGCGATTATTCTGGTTGGGGTCAGTCATCAGCTAACACAGACACAGTTGCTGAACCTGGTATGTGGTCTTTAGATAATTTAGGTAGCACTCTTATTGCTTTAATTTTTAATGGAGAATGTTTTCAATGGGATGCTGATGCAGCTAACGCTACAGGTACAAGAGCTACAATTATAACTGGTGCACCAACAGCGTCACGTGATATGTTAGTATCTACTCCTGATCGTCACTTGGTATTTTTTGGAACAGAAACAACTATTGGTGATAAAACATCTCAAGATGATATGTTTATAAGATTTTCTTCTCAAGAAGATATAAATACTTATACACCTACAGCTGAAAATAGTGCTGGTACACAAAGACTGGCCGACGGATCACGGATCATGGGAGTTGAACTTGGTAGAAATGCCATATACATTTGGTCAGATACATCACTGTTTACTATGAGATTTGTTGGAACTCCTTTTACATTTGCTTATGAACAGGTTGGTACAAACTGTGGATTAATAGGAATGAATGCTGCCGTAGAAGTTGATGGTGCTGCGTACTGGATGTCTGATAATGGTTTTTTTAGATATACTGGTAAACTAGAATCTATGGACTGTTTGGTAGAAGATTATGTTTATGATAATTTAAATACAACATCTAATCAATTTGTTTATTGTGGTATTAATAATTTGTTTGGTGAAATTACATGGTTTTATCCAGAAGCTAACTCTAACGTAAATACTCAATCAGTTACTTATAGTTATCTAGATTCTACAGCTAAACGACCTATATGGTTTGTTAATGCAAGTAGTTTATTTATTAGAACTACGTGGCAAGATTCTGCTGTTTTTGGATTACCACACGCAACACAATATGATGCAGGAACAGATAGTTCTTTTGATGTAACAGGAAACACAGACGGAGTTACATATTATTATGAACATGAAACAGGTCTTAATCAAATAAGACTAGGTGTAATAACAGCTATTCCAGCTAATATTACTTCTGGTGATTATGATATTACACAAAAAGTTATTAGAGGAGCTGCAACTAACATGGCTGATCTTAGAGGAGATGGTGAAAATATTATGAGAGTTAGTAGAATTATACCTGACTTTATTAGTCAAGCAGGGAGCACTATTGTACAATTAGATTTAAGAAATTATCCAAATGATACAGCAGCTAGTTCATCACTTGGACCATTTACTATAACATCTTCAACTGATAAAGTAGATACTCGTGCTAGAGGAAGAGCTATAGCTCTTAAAATATCTAACACAGCAGTAGATACTAGTTGGAAATTAGGAACTTTTAGATTAGATATACATTCAGGCGGAAGAAGATAATGGCTAAAATAGTACAATCATTAACTAGAGCAAGTCAAGAATATCAAGAAGACGTAGCACAATCTTTAGTTAGAGATTTAGATGCAGTGTTAGAAAAATTAAATAGTACTTTTCAAGAAGAATTAAAACAGGAGATAGAAGCTAGAAGTTTCTTTTTAGATTAATGGCAGTAGTAAACCAATATAAATTTGTAGGTATAGATAACAGCACAACAGGTAGTGCACTTACACCATTAGGTTCTGGAATTCCTGCAGTTAATGAAACTATAGTTATTAAATCAATACTTGTTACAGCAGCTGGCACACCGGTCGTAACTGTTACAAACAACAGTATTACAACTATAAAGTCAGCAGCACTTACAGCTAATGTTACAACAGAACTATTAACTCAACCGCTAATAGTAGAAGGTGGTAAAACTTTTACAATTCAATCAAGCACAACAGACTCATTTGACGTAGCTATTAGCTACTTAAATATTAAGAAAGAGGTAACAACATAATGAACGAAATAAAAATGTTAACTCCCAAGGAGATTATAACAACTATATCAAACAAAAAAACAGGTGAAGTATACAAGGATGAAGAAGCCTTAAAAGCTGCAAATATACCAGAAGAAGACATACGAAGAGATGTTAAAGTTATTATGCCAGCACTTGATTTGTTTGCAAAAACCAAGTAAAAGGAAATATTATGGACAAAGAAATTTCAATGAACGAATCAATACAAACTGGAGCACCTGACATTAAATACAATAGAGGTGATATTAGAATGGGTGGTCGTGAACCAAGAGACCAAGGCAAAGAAATTGCGGCAGAAATATGGTCACAAATGGAACCAGAACAAAAAATTCAGTTTCAAAGTTTTGAAGCTTTTTTTATGAGTGGTATTTGGAAACAAATTTTAGAACAGTTGCAACAAGATCAATCAGGAATTAGATCTCAAAGTCCAGAAATGATGATGAGTGAAAACGTTAACATGGCAGAGCAGATGCCTGGTGGCGGAATAGCTGATGTTGATGTCAGAGAAAAAGTTGCAATGGCAGCCAACGGCGGTTTGATGGGTCTCTATAACAGAGGGATGTAGTCATGGCTGGGATAACTAGCACTAAAAAAATTAAAGGCCAACCACACTTGTTGGCATACATAACACCAAACGAAGTTGAAAAACTAAAAGCTTTAGGTGGTCAAGAAACTATGACTGCTGAAGGTATACCTGCGTATCCTGAATTTGATAACTATGGTTATAGTAGTCAAGCAGACTTTGATGCGGGAGATAGATCTAAATCTAATGATCCTAATGTACAAAGAGATTCTACGTTTGAAACATATAGAGGTAATAAAAATATTGGTGTTGATAATACTTTAAAAGCAAAGTACGCAAAAGATAAAAAAGATAGAGAGGAAGCTGAAAAAGCTTTAGCTCAAAATAACTATTACAGCACAGGTCCTAATCAAAGTCCATTTGAAAAATTTAACACATACAATACAAATTTTCAAAAAAGACAAAATATAAAACTTGCACAAAAAAGAGCATTTGAATTAGCTAAAAGATTAGAAAAGTATGTTCATGGAGATATGGACATGGACTATGATTTTACAGTAGACATATACGGTAATGAAGTTCCCAAAGGATTAGAAAATTTAATAAGTAATAAAGGTACGTCAATAGAATCCACAAGACCAAATTTATACACTGTAAATCCATCAGTTAATTTTAGTTTGGCTCAAGCTTTATTATCTAAAACAAGACCCGACACACAAGTTACATTAGAAAATACTAAACAAGCAATGAAAGATTATAATATGCTTGCTGTCGATCCAAATATTTCAAAAGAAAAATTAGATGCCATAGCTAATAGAGGTAAAACTCCAGATCAAATTAATCCACCCGATACTGGTGGAAATAATCAATCCTACCTACTACCAATAGACTACAACACTGGAGCAGCAACCGTAGAAGCTGTAGAACCATACACTAATGATTTTGAATATAGATTTGGTGACGAACAAAAAGTAGGAGCTAATGTTCTTAGAGGATACGTTGCAAACGGTGGTAGAATTACTAGAGCAGGTGGCGGCATCATGAATGCTGTACCAAGACAAGGATATTTTTTAGGTAAGGTAGTTAAAGGTGTTGGTAAAGCTATAGGTAGTGTGGCTGATGCAGCAGGAAAAGTTTTAAAAAGTGATGCTGGTAAGTTAGCATTGTTAGCAGGTGGAGCTTATTTAGCTGGTGGGTATCTACCAGGAGGTGGTGGAATTGGGGGAGGTTTTAGTAATTTTTCTAATTTAGGAAAAAATCTTTTATTAAAAAATAGAGATTTAGGTTTTACAAAAGGAAATTATAGTCTAGGTAAAATACTAGGTTTATCAGCAGCGTTACCTTTTATACCAGGCATTAACAAGGCACCAGAAAACGAAGACATTGGTATGACTGAAAGAGGTGGTAGATTAATTGATCCACTAACAGGACAAGAAGGAACACCAGCTAGTATGAGAGCTAACATAGAAAACGCTAAGATAGAAGCAGATGGAGATCCTGTTAAATTAGCAGCATTAAACCAAAAATATAACAACATGTTATTTAGTATTTTACCTTACGAAAATTATGGAACTTATGCTCAAGGTGGAAGAATCAGAGCGCAAGAAGGTGGGCTCATGAATCTTGGTGGTATGGAAAAAGATTATAGAAATGAAGGTGGATTTGTACCAATAGGTAAAGCAGAAAAAGCAGATGACGTACCTGCAAGACTAAGTGTAAATGAATTTGTATTCACGGCTGACGCTGTTAGAAATGCTGGCGGTGGTGACATAGATAAAGGTGCAGAAGTTATGGAAAATATGATGAAAAATTTAGAAAATGGTGGTAGAGTATCTGAGGAA
>WLWF01001671.1_pt1 | contig 17418 bp, 17 predicted proteins | sample 6718331 | NCBI WGS metagenome assembly WLWF01 (sample SAMN12718692, study PRJNA515312) | sponge metagenome | isolation source: marine sponge | host: Mycale hentscheli | place: New Zealand: South Island, Marlborough, Capsize Point | collected 2003-05-01
GCCATCTGCAGCTAAGTTAAAATCACCTTCAAGATCTATATCACTGAAGCTAAAGTCTGATATAGTATCAAAAGCATCACCTAACTTAACTATATCAGGTGCAGCTTTACCCAGCTCAGCTAGTTTCTCCATAGGACCTTTATCGTTAAGAAAGAATGAGCTAAATTTATCAAGCGCAGCTCCAACTAAATTACCACCACTCATTGCAACTAGACCTAATCCGATGGCACCTAAAGCGGGGCCTATGAGTAGTAAGTTCTCTACTGGTACTTTGGCTAGTTTGTCTAAGACACTAGCAACAGAATCTATTGGTGCGCTTAGGGCGACTATAGCCGGCGCCGCTATTCGAGCTGCAGTCGCCATTGGTATTAAAGCTAAACCTAACGCACCGAGAGCTAAAGCGCCTATAAATATAAACGGTGCAGCAACTCCTGCTAATGCACCTAATACCCCTATTACTAGAAGAGATGTGAACGCCTTGCCAATTGTAGGCCATTCTATTTCTTGTAATGGAATTAATGCTGTGTGGACCATTATTGCTAACGCACCAGCAACTGCAGCAAGACCGAGACCTCCTAGCAACATTTTAGGGCCAGCAAATTTACCCACAATTAAAAGACCGCCTAATGATGCTGCTGCTTTCCCTAACGTTTCCCATTCAATATCCTGGAAAGGTATTAGTACCTTCTCTAGTAGTAGATAAAGTACAGCAACTAGAGAACCGAGTCCTATTGCCGCGCCTACCATTTTTAACCCAGCCAACTTACCAATAACTACAAGACCTAATAATGCACCTCCAGCCTTTAAAATAGTTCCAAGTTCTATATCTGCAAATTTATCTAATACAAACGCTAACGCTCCTAAAGCTAATATCATAGCACCGAGTCCAATCGCGCCTTTTAATAGGCCTCCAAATAACCCACCTAATATACCTCCTCCTTTACCGTCTGGCTGTCCAGAGTTTTTAGCATCTTCACTATCATTTACTTTTTGAGCGATAGGAGCAGCGACTGAACCTTTTAGTGATTCTGCTTCTGGACCGGTTTTAGCATACTTACCAATTTGTAGAGTCTGTCCAAGTATATCAAATATAGCTATATATCGACTACGTTCTGCACTATTAGGATTTTTAACTTGTAGTACACTACTGAGATCTATCTTACTGCTTTTACGGACACCTTTAGTTTTAGACTTAGGGACGCCCTTATCACCTCCTAAGTTATTTAAGAACGCAAATATTTTTTCGCCAGGGTTTTCTAAATCCACATAGATATTTATTCGCGAGTCAAGAATCCAGCGTCAAATTCTACAACTGTATTATCTTTAAATGTAACATACTGATTATTATACTCAGTAACTGAAGCAATAAATTCTATAATCTTATTGTTAACTTTAAGGGGCAAATTCTCAACTACTCGCTTCTTTTCATATACTGTTAACTCATTTAAATCAAAGTCATTATCATCACCCTTGATACTATCAAGATATTTAACAATTTCGTAGGTTAAAAGAATATCAACAGATTCAGACTTTTTCTTCTCTTCATTAAGCTTACTAATATCTAGTAAGGCTTTCTCTGTTATTGTTTTATCCAACTCTAGACTAGGTACTCTTAAAGATAACTCAAAGTCACTAAACTTAATTTTTTTGGTTTGATTTTTAAGCTTAGGTAACTTAGTAGGTAGTTCATCTAGTTTGTAAGCTATACCATCAATAGTGATATCATTACTAATTGATGCTTTTCGAAGTGCTATAAGAATAGCGTTCTTATCTTCACAAGAAAATTCAATATCTTCTTGACAATTATTAGATATAATGTCGTTATAGATAACACTACATTTTATAGCACCAACGATACCAGTAAGAGCAGTGCGTATTAAGTCTTTTTGTTGACCAACGCTAAACAGCTTAAAAGGAACTTCTTTTTGAATAGATGGTACAAAAACATCAACAAGCTCGGTTGTGTTAAGTGTGTCGAGTTTTGATATGAAGGAGTCTAGTTTCTTACCCATATTAATATATATCTACTTCTGCTGTCTTTTCAACTCTTCGTTTTGTTTCTTTATATACTTGTTATGAATATTAAGTATAATTTTTGTTTCCATAGGCGACATAGTAGAAAAAATATTAGACCCGTTTAAGATCTTATTATAGAAAGCATACATTAAATCATAGTAAGATCTTAGATCAATACTAAAGATAGCTGAGATAAATTCTATAACTCCATTACTAATAAGGTTGAGATTAATCTCTTGAATATTAAGACGCTTATTCTCACTTATAAGTGTCATGTTGAACGCGCTACTAGATAGATCCGCTAGATATTGCTGTAAACCTTCAAACAATTTAACTGGTAACTTATCTAATATAATACTACGATCTTCTGTATTAAGAGAAACGAAATCTACTGCTTCATTATCAAATATAATTTCTTTAATTATATTAGTATACAAATCATCTATATCTTTAAAGTATAAAGCAGTTGGTATACCTAACTTAATATCTATATTATCATGACTAATTGTTTTATTAAATATAGAGTAAGATATACTTTCTAGCTTTTCTAAAACTATATTTAAACTTATATCAACATTACGCTGCTCTTTAGTTGTAAATGTAAGATTTTCCTCTACAAATATCATTCTTGCGTATACAAGTAAGTAAAATCTATCAATAATATCTAAGTCATCATCCAAAAAGATAGTGTTAAAATACTCACTTAGTCCAAAAAAATCTTTATTCTCACAAAACTTAATAATAACTAAATATTGCTTATTATTAAGCTCATTAATACGTCGCGACTTACCGCTAGGTAGAACTACTTCGACGTTAAAGCTGTTACTCACTTAATAACTTAGTCTGCTACTGCTGATCTTCAACCTTATAATGTGAGAATGTAAATGAAACAGTTTTTGATAATTCATCCAATGACAACTCGTTGTTATAGCTTAGTTGACCTCCTTCGATGTTGAATGGAGCACTATTATAGAAACTATACATCTTTCTAGCTTTATATTCTACTAATGGTCTGTTAAAGTCATTCGATGAGTTGAACTTATCATTATAGTATTCATCTGATCTACTATATAAAAGTAAATCAATATTGCATTTTATATCATCCTCACCATCTTCAATAAGACCTTTATAACTAGTAGCTATTATCCAAGGCTTTATGAAATAATCCATTAAATCCACATTTGTCTCAAGAAAGGTAAGATCTAATTTATTCTGACTTCCGTAATCAGCTCTTCTACCTGCGAAGTATCCAGCCCTAAAGCCTCCAGTATTGTTTAAAGCTTCAGTACCTATTGTAAGTTGCTCACTTGGTAAAGAAGCATTCTGTGCTAGTAGTAACCCTAGATCGTTACTAGGGCTAGAGTAATCTTCAATTAAAGACTCTTTAACAGGAAAGCTTCCACCTTCATATGTTTGAATAATATTACTTACATTATCACCAACAGTAGACATAGAAGCTCCTCGACCAGAGAAATTTACAGTCCATAGGAACTTTAAAGGAAAGTCACCTGCCCAATTCTGGTGTAGTTTAAGTCTAGATTGTGTGGTAAGTGGCACTTAATTATTTAATCACCTAACCTTATTATAGAAGTGATAAGCTATTGTAGCTGCAATTTCTACAGTTTCACCATTACCATCAGCCATCTTATATTCAATGTCGTTAATGTTACGTAATGAAGCTCCAACAAGCTTATATTCGGCAATTGGCTCAAGGTCTTTGTCAAGTTGTGCTAACTGAATAAAGAAATCCTCATCTGGGGTACCATATTCTCCAGTAGATGTTTGATCATTAAACAATGCTCTTGAAGCTGATTCAAAATAGTTTCTAAGATCACTATCAGCATCTAAGTAGAAGCTAAGATTATAACCATCTGATCCAGGATACTCAACACTACCAGGAATGTTTAAGTTAAGTCCCATATAGGGCACTGCTGTGTTCTTAATATTACGCCCAGGTAGGTTAGCAGCTTTAGCATAAACTAACTGTGACTCAGTTAAAGCAGGAACTCCTTGTAACTGCATTTGAGTTACTCTAAAAAGAAAATCTCTCGAAAAGTCTCTATCCGCTGCAACTCTATAGAAATTTTGAATATTTTGGTTTACGGGCATACTAATATTTATAGCTTGAAAGCTATTTATATAAAAAAAGAGCTGTGAAATGTTACTTCCACAGCTCTTAAATTTAGTTAATTAGTATTAACCGCCGATTAACTCTTCGAAGTTAGCATCTGTGCGTGTAGCATAGAAGTTAACTAAGATGAACTCAGCAGTCTTAACTGGCTTAAGGTATATATCAACTACAAGTTCGTTCTGATCAATAACCTCACCTGTGTTATTTCTCTCATCACAAACTATAAGGTAATCATATAATCCATCATCAGCTTTTACTCTTTCAAAGAATGGTGTCAATGTATTAACAACTCTTGTTCTAGTAAACAACGTATTGTTCTCAAAGAGGAAGAACTGCATTGTCTTCTTAGTAATCTTCTCAAGATATAAGAATGTACGGCGAACGTTAATACGATCAAATGCACTTGGCTTTCTTAGCAATGTCTTCTGTCCAAAGAATACATTACCTTGATCAGCAAAGTTGGCAATTGGGTTGAGGTTAGCTGTATATAGATCATCACGTTGACGTTGGTTAGGTGTAACAGCGATGTCAGAAGCATCAGTAATAACACCTCTATTAAAGCCAGCAGGTGCACCCCATGGTCCAACAGCAGCATCAGTAGAAGCCATCTTAGCAGCGGCAAATCCAGATGATGGAACCCAAGCATTCAACCCTGTATAGCTATCAGGAACACTCATCCAGTTAGCAAATACAGTAGCATAAGACGTATTGGCTAATTCAAACTGATGTCTAATTGCCCAGTAAATGTGTGTATAGAAGTTCTTAGTAGGATCCTTCTGAACTTTGCTATTTGTACCAGTTACGACTAACTGACGAATTGGGTCAGCAATAAATAAGATATCACCACGTCCACCATCTTTGGCAGGTCCTGCAAATGTAGCAAACTTATTGAAGACATTCATATAAGCAGTACGAGCTTCACCACCGTCTGAACTAAGGTCAGATGATGTTCTCAATGCCTCAATTTCAGTTGTCGTTTTAGTATCATCAAACCCGTTCGCCTTAGCCGCAGCAGATGCAGTATCCATATAGGCATTAATAGTACCGAGACCAGCTTCAGCAATCATACTGATATCAAACTTACGATCGTTACGAATACGATCTAGAGCACGATCAAGCTTACCTGGAATATTACCGATTACTTTCGTTGTAAGATCAACATCACCATAAGAACCTAGTGGAACGAGACTGTCTGCTTTGTTAAACCCAAGGGGGAGAGAAGACGTCGCTAAGGAAAGTGTACTCAATCCAGATGCACTTGCTGGGATCGATGATGAATCTACAGCAGCTTTAAGTGCGGTTGTAAACATACGAACCTTAAACTTAGGTGTACCATCATCTTTAAGCTGTACTCCAGTTGTAGCATCTGATACGAACGGATTAACGATAACATCAATGTTACGTGATTTTTCTTCAACAGCATCTAAACTGAAATTAACCGGCGCGCCACCATTTTCTGAATTACGCTGACGATATTTACCAATAGAGGCATTATAACCTTCCTCAAGAAGGTAATCGAGTTTATTTGATTCTTTCGAAAAGACTGACTGGCGTAATTTAAATACACCTACATTCAATGCATCGTCAAATTCACGTCCACCGATATCATAACCTTCAATACGATCTTCCATTACCTGTGAAACCGATCCGTTAGCAGGATTATCGCCAAATTCTGGCGTAGCAGTAAGAGAGAACTCAAACCGTGATGCTGGGACTTCTGTAAATGTTGATGTACCAGTGGCGGGCGCGCCAGTAGTAACTGAAAATACACTCTGTATAGCTTCAAAATTCGTCGCCGGGTTTAAGAGAGTATTGTCAGTTAAACCAACATAATATCCATTAAATTGATTATCAACAACTGATTGAGCTTTATTAACAACAATTACTGCCGCACCATTTAAAGCGCTGATAGAAGATAGTGCTGTGCTACTAGCAGCTCGACTACCAAATTCAAACAATTGACCATTCTTGAGCTGTAAGTATTGGTCATTAGTAATATCAAACTGAGTTGGTCGGCCTAAAAGATAAGTTCCTGCACCGGAAAGTTCAAATGAAGTTTGAGTGAAGCTGCCCCCTTCATCATAAACCGCAGCTGGGTAAGCAAGAACACTTACTTTTGAACCAAACCCTTGACCGCTTGCCGCACCATATGGTAAGCGGTTAACTAGCAAAGAACCGGTAGAGTTTAAAGCAGCGCGTGCAGAGTGATAAAAATATCTTTCTGCTGGAGTCTTTGGAGTACCGTAGATTTGTTCGAACTCGGAGATATTTCCAAGTCCAATAACTTCATCGGTAGGTCCTTCGGAAGCGAATCCAGCAATATACGTTGTAGTGCCTGTCTGAGCTGTGCGAAGTGATAGATCACTCTCACGAATCTCGACACCTGGAGATTGAATTGTCCTATTAGCCATAACATTATTTATGCTATTTTGGACAAAAATCTGTAAATATTTTACCTTAGTAGTTAATAAGTTTCGTATGTATTTGAGAGTATACAAACGTCATAGATGATGTAATTTCCTCTGCTGTTCTATAATTATAATCAATACTACCTATAGTAACTGGAAAAGCTTTTGTATATGTAAATTGAATACGTTCGTTATTAAACTCATCAAGACCATACAAAGTCATATCTGTTTGATAATTTTTAAAGTCCTCATCTGAAACTAGATCAGATGCATCATATAACCCTTCTTTTTCATCATGCATTAAGTCAAGCCACTTATATAATACCCAGTAGTTATTAAATCCATTATCAATAGTAAAATTAACCGTCACTGGTGGGTATGGCTCCCTCGCATGGGTTGAGTTATATAGATTAGACCCTCCATATCTAATTTGTAAGGCAGGTACATCTAACTCTGGTACAACAGCACCATAAACAGAGAACTGAAATGCATCTTCGTTAACGTTATAAGTCTGCCTATCAGTTTTTGAATCTATTTTACGTAAAGCTGGTGGTAAAGAAAAGACAAGCTTAAACTTATCTGTTCTGCTTTTATTAAGAAATGATTGGTCGTTTTGATTTACAGCCATACTCTTATTTAATCTATAGTTGTGTAAACCCTTGGTCTATTAGATCATAATAATCATCACCCATGTCATTATCATCACTATTTGCCATACCCCAATAAACAGGATTAAGATCTGGACTACCACCTGTTACTTCATTATCTGTATATATCGATGTTGGATCCTCAAATAACGATATACCAAAGTCTAAAGGCTCGATAGTCTTTGGACGTCCAGTATCATCCTTCTCTATAATCTCAAAATATTGCTCACATATTTCATTATCTAAAACATAATAGCCATACATTAATGCCATTACTAAATCGTCATGGCAGCCATGTCTAGCTTTCCAAGTGCCATTAGGATACCGAACAAAGTTGCGAAGCTCTTCCAACGTCTCAGCATCCCTCATTACGATTGATTTGAGATCATTCATCCAATAACGCATATTGATAATACCTCTATGCTTTGTATTAGTATGAGCAATCATCCCTTGCATGCGCTTTTTTCTGTGAGCAGCTTTATTACCATATGATACTAATTTAGGGTAACCCATATCATGTGCCAAGCGATCAACAACTTGGGCACCACAATTGTTACGCTCTACTAACGCAAGTGGAGATCCATAGTTACGTAGTATCTTAAATACTTTGTTACTAAACTCCATTGGAGATATTTTATTGTTACGATAGACTGCTACTTGTCTTACTTCAGCTGGATCAGTAACGTCGAGCATTTGAATAATAGAGCTATCCTTACCCACACCTTCTGCAGTATCAACACCAGCAGCATATATTCTACCCTCTTGAGCTTCCTCCCATACTTTATAGCACCCATCATCTAATGTAACTGCTGGGTCACATATTTGACGCTCCATCATTTCATATAAAGCATCATCGATAGAAGCTTCCCCAGAGTTAATCCATTCGCAACAGAACTCTTGACGCCATGCTTCCGCTGATCCAATTGTTAACTTTGTACTGTTAGCCCATTTCTCATCACGCCCTGGTACTTCATTCCACAATATCTTTCCATACGCCCATCCATTCTCTCCTGTCTCAGCACCATTATATAATCTATAGAAAAGATTCTGAGTACCATTGGCAGTTGAACATACAAAGGCCTTAGATTTCTTAGATGAAGAAATAATTGGAAAGACAGATTTCCAAAACTCATCAACAAGGTGAGGTTCAATAAAGGCCATCTCATCAATTACTAAACAATTTACAGACTGACCTCGAGCAGCTGTACCTGTAGTAGTTGTAATACCAATACGGGAACCATTTTCTAGAGTCATAGACGTCTTCGCATATTCTTTAACTGGTGACTTGAGCCAGTTGGGCAACTCTTCATAAGCCATTCTAACTCTTGAAAAGATTTCAATAGCAGTGGCTTCTTTGTTCGCAACGAGAAGAATGCGCTGATCCTTTAGGAAGATCGCTTGCCATAAAAGATAAATTGTCATCAAAGTAGACTTACCAATCTGGCGTGAAGCTAATAAAATATAGAAGCGATTATCTCTCATCGCTCTTAGAGCTTTCTTTTGAGCTGGATATAGTTTAATCTTTTCTTTACCTGAATCTAAATTAACAATATAGAAAAAGTTCTCAGCAAAGTATAAGATGTTGTTTTGAGCTTTCTTAAGAGCTTTAACTTTATCTGGTGTATATTCTCCTTGCCAATTACGGTTAGGTAAATTATCATTACCCATATAGTACATACCTGTATCTTTCTTGCCCATAGACTAGACATATTTAATCTTAAACTTTTATTTTACAACTATTACTTGTTTTAAGTAACGTTTGACATAAATATTAGCATGGCTAAAAAGAACGACCTTAAGGATCTCGGCGAGGTTTATGGTAACCTTGATAATGAGGCTGCTGTTGTTGCTGAGAATTTAGAAGCGCAAACAGTTGGTGATACAAGTGCCAATACAGGTAATGCAGACATTCAACCAGGAGGCCCAACAAAAGAAGGTGGGTTTGAAGAATCAGAAGTTGATATTAAAAAGGTAGGAGATAAAAATCCATACAATGTAAAAGGACTTTCTTATGGTGATGATAACTGCCCCACTCTCGAGACGGAGCAACCTGAAGAGCAAGAGGCTGGAGAAAAGAAAGACGATCCAGAAAGCTCAACAGCTGAAGAAGATGAAGAATTTTCCAAAGAAGTACTTGAAATTGCGCGGGAGGGACTAAATAAATATATGGCCAATAAATCTATTTTTGATGAACTCTATGCCAAAGTCATTAACGAAGACTTCGGAATGGAAGAAGTTGACGACCTTGATGCTCTCGGTATTGAAGATGCAACTCCTGATGAGGATCTTGCTGACGAAGGTGACGATGCAGAAGAGGAAGTAACAATTACACTTGATAAAGAACTTGCACAACACCTTTGTGATATTCTTAAAGCTGCATGCGGAGAAGAAGTTGATGATGATGCTGATGAAGCTGCTGATGAAGCTGCTGATGATGAAACTGAAGATGGTGAAATGCATAAGCATGAAGACTATGAGGAGATGGAAGAGGATAACGAAGGAGAGCCAACTGCTTTTAACACACATTATAATGATGGTAAAAGTAATAAAGTTGGTAACACTGGAGAAGGCTTCGGACAACCTAAGGTTCAGCCAATGAACAAAGTACATCACAAGCCAGCTGCTGGACCTTCAGACAAGGGCGGTGAGCCTAAAGCTCATTCCGGAAGCTATAATGATGGAAAGAATAACAAAGTTGGTAATCAAGGCGATGGTTTCGGCCAGCCTAAAGTAGAGCCAATGAACAAAGCTGTTAAGGCATAATTAATTCTAGCATATAATTTAAGAGACTCGTGCTTAAGCACGAGTCTTTTTTTGTATATTGATACAACTAGCATAAATATATACATGCAGACATTCAAGGAGTACTATCAGGGTAATCAAATGATGAATGCTAATGCTACATCTGTACGTAAGGGTGGTAAAAGTATTATGCGCTCTGGTCGTAAACATGAGAACTTAACACGAAAGGAATACGGTCATAAGTGTCCACATGTTAGAAACCTTATAAACGGAGGTGCTGGTACGATTAATCTGTTAGGACAACCTCTTATGAATTCTCTACAAACGTATGGTATGGAGTTTGAACCAGGTGCAGTAAAAGGTATTGGTAACTCTGATGTAGAAATCGAAATGTTTGAAAATGAAGAAGGTCACCCTCAAGCTATTCTTCGTAGAAAAAGTAAATAATGGCCTGTAACACTAACAGATTAAACTGCTCACCAGAAGAGGTGATGATGGCTGCAAGCTTACCTTGCGGTGAATTAGTGAATGCAGATAATTTGCAGGCGGAGCAACTAGTATATGATTTAGCTTATCGTGATTTGATTAACAACCATGGCATTAATATTAATTATTACATTAAGCCGTTTAGTTTATCTGCTGCTAATATGCTATATGGTGAAGAGCCTACAGCAGTGTTTGAGACTGCATCTGGTATGCAGATGTACGTAGAACTTTCTCAAGATGCATTAGCACTTACGCAATTTGGCTTCGATCCTGGTGACGAATTTACCGGCTTTTTGCATATTGAGACATTCCGTAGCATGATGAGTGGTAGTGATTCGTATGCTACTATAGAGGACGTTGAACCTAAATCAGGTGATCTGGTTGAAGTAACTGGGTTAGGTTGCGATAGACCTGGAGGTCGGTCTGCTAATATATACGAGATTACAGAACGTAGAGATGAAGATGTATCCACTATTAATCCTATACTAGGACATTATGTATACCGTATAAGGGCTAAGAGATTTGAATACTCATTCGAGCCTAATGCACCTAAAGAGGCTAAAAACGAGCAAGTATATGATGATTCAAAATTTGGTACTCTCAGTACTAATATTAGTGAGGATAGTGTATCAGATGCTAAGACTTACAATTGGGACGTTGATAAAGACTCGAAAGAAAGCGTCTATGATATGGATGTTAATGATAATGACATCTACGGCTCGTATTATTAAAAAGCCGGTGAATTAATTCACCGGCTTGTTCAATTTGGGTTATTCTTCAACTGTTTCTGTTTCTTCCTTATCAGGCTCGGACCATTGATCCTTGGCTTGCTCTTGAATCTTATTAAAAATAACAGTAGCGGCTTCAGCAACCTGAAGGCCTTGTGATTTTACTGCTATATCAATAAGCTTAAAAAGGGCGCCCGTTTCGTTTTCAGTCAATGTTAGGTTAATTTCATTCATGGGGTTATTTATTTATTTTCTTACGATTTTTTTTACTTGCATCACGCTTAGCTGCACTGGGTGGAGTTTCATTAGTTACTGCTTGTTGTTGGACTGGTGCTTGTTGCTCTGGTGCTTGTTGTTCTGGTTGCTTGGGCTGTTGTAAGAGTGATCCGACAATCCCATTAACATCAAACATCTGCGATACATCATCATACGGACACTCATGTATAGCACCTGTAAAGTTATAATCATATAAGTATGAGTCGATAGTACCCTTTGGAAATTCAACTGGTGCTTTAATATTAGTATGAATATCATAACCAAACACTTCTGGTTGTGTGGCTACCCAAACCACTGTTGATGGTTTACCCATAGCAGCAGCTGCATGCTGGAAAGACGAATCAACAAATAGGCAGCGATCAGCAAAACGAATCATATTGAACAGATTCTTTTTAGGCACAACCTTTTCATATCTAATTACATCGTTCAACTTATGATGGAAGTCATAACAAATGTGAATAATTTGATAATGTTCTTTTAGTTGGTTAACTAACTCTTGAGCGACCTGCGGGTGAATATCTCGTGACCAAGAATATGGATCAGCCTGATTCTCTTTACCAGGTCCCCCGAACGGTTGGAAGAGCAGGAGTGGCTTCTGCTTAGGAATCCTAGCTAACTCTGGATCTAAGTATCCGGTTTCACGCATATTCATTGGCAAATTAGGTGCTTCACCTTTGTAATTAATACCAATCATCTCACACCAACTGAGTATAAGGTGCTTTTGCTTCTTAATATGTGTTGTTTGTTTGTATGGCTCTTGAGAAAATACCACCGTATCTTTACCATAGATATAATCTTCATAGAAGTATGGTACGTTGCCCAAACGATAAACTCTCTCAACATCTTTGTTACCAAGATAAATCTCAGGCCAAGCACATACTACAATAACTTTAGTATTTGGGTGGTTATTCTTATATGCTTTAACCACCGCGGTAGAACAGATATGTTTACCGATTCCTCCTTCGATGTTAAAGACTGCAAATTCTGGACTTTGTTCGCTCATATACACAATAATTTATATTGTATTGAGCAAAAATCAATACCTATTAACTAGATATTTTCAAAGTACCGCCATCATTCCACACAACCCCACACACTCCTGGGTTAGATGTAGGTAATGTTTTGAGGTATAAGCTTTGTGCATGGAGCATATTTGCACTTACAGATGTAACACTCGTACCCCCTGCTATAGCAGCTCTGCAATGAGTAGCAAAATTACCATTACCACCAATTAAAGCAGATTCAACTGCAGTACTGCATATCGAATTATCATCACCTCCCCCTATAAATGAAAAGTTAGCATACGTATCATTATTATTACCACCGGCTACAGCTGAGCCACCACCATGCGCGTCATTATAATAGCCGCCTATCACACCAGCATAACTCCCACACGCAGTGACTGAAAAACCGGCTTGAATTTTTGTAAAAGTGTTAGTGGCTTGAAAGTTATTGTCCTGGTTTTCATGCGCGAAGAAGGCAGAGTTTGATTGGAAAGTAGAGTAAACACTATCCCATGTAGCGCTAGAAGATTGCACTGTAGTATAAACTCCTGAAGTAGATGCATATAAAGTTTTAGTAACGAACGAATCACTTAACACATCACCAATACTAGATACTGATGCTACCTTTGTACTGGAGCTTTGAACTAATGCAAACTGTTCTGATCCAGCTAATGGTGTAGTTGCTGCTGGGAGATTACTAATTTTGATACCGGCCATATCATTATTTATGTCAAAGGTAGTTGATTAATACGAACTTCATTATAATATATTTGTAGTAATGAAGGCTCCTATCACATTTAAAGAAGAAAACCATACCTATACGCATAACGTTACTGGTGAGAGGTTTACGTCTGTTACTACTCTATTAGGTAAATATAAGAAGCCATTTGATTCTGATGGTGCAGCAACACGAGTCGCAAAACGAGAGGGTGTTACGAAAGAGATGATTCTCGAAATGTGGGAGAAGGAAAAGAATAGAGCTTGTGATAGAGGTACAGAAATTCATAAGCTATTAGAAGATTATATTACGTATGGAGATCAAGCTGATGATTGGGGTTGGCTTTATAAGAGTTACGATAAGACTCGTGATTGGAATATCGACAAATTTGATAAGGTGTTGTGTGAGCAGTTGGTGTGGAGTGAAGACTTTAAAGTTTCTGGCCTAGCTGATCTTATTTACGAACATAAAGATAATACATTTACTGTCGGAGACTTTAAAACAAATAAGAGATATAGATTTGGATCTGATTTTAGAGAGTGGATGCTTGAACCATTAGATCATTTATCCGTATGCGAGCATTCAACATATACTATGCAGCTATCTTTGTATGCATATTTATATGAGCAGATGACAGGTAAAAAATGCCGTAAGCTTGTCATTTATTATTTGAATAAAGATAGGTTTATAGCGTATCATGGTAACTATATGAAAGCAGAAGTAAAAGAATTACTAAAACACTTCTTTTATAATGGTTAATTAACTTTTTTAAACTAAATAGCTTTTATACATGAAGAAGTCGAAAGTTATTTATAAACTTGAAAAACATATTGATCAATCGTTAGAAGCATTATATAATGCTCGTGATACTTTAGAGGAAGTTGAAGATATCGAGCTTGATGAATTAGTTAATGAAATAATTGAAGAGTTGGAATGTGATATAGCAGATAAAGTTGATCAAATACGAGAACGATTAGAAATAATTTTTGAATAATGAAAAAGAAGGTACTGATATTGGGTAAAGGATATGTTGGAGGTTATTTGTTGGCCGGTATGGTTAAGAATCCTTCAATTGAAGTAGAGGCCCTATCTAAAGCTGAATTAGATTATACCGATGAATACTACCTTCGTGACTATATGAAGGAGCATCGCTTTGATTATCTGGTTAATGCTCAAGGCTTTACTGGTCGTCCTAATGTGGATCAAGCAGAGCAAGAGAAAGAAGCTTGTTGGAAGTATAACGTTCAAGTACCTTTAATGTTTAATACTTTATGTAGAGAACTTCATGTGCAGCCTATTCACATTACATCTGGATGTATCTTTACCGGTTATGATAAAAGCTGGACTGAGGTTGATGAGCCTAACTTCGGAGTGTTTAACCCTGAGTCATCTTTCTACTCTACAAGTAAGCATGCCTTTGAGTCTTTGAGTGATAATGGTATTACTATTCGTATTCGTATGCCTTTCTGCGATATTCTTCATGACAGATCTTATCTTACTAAGATTCATAAGTATGATAATCTTATCCAAGCGGTTAACTCTAAGACATATATTCCTGAGCTTGTAGACTTTATCGAGACTATCGTTGAGGATGAGCGGAAGGGACATGATGTTGTTCATTTTACCAACCCCAAGCCTCTCGCTACAACTGATGTCGTAGACATTATGAGAGGCTTTGAGCTTGAGAACCTTAACTGGTCTTGGGTTGATATTGAAGAGCTTGATCTTGCTGCTGGTAGATCTAACTGCGTCCTTGATACTACAAAGGTAAAGCAAGAGTATGGTTATACTCTCTCTACCGAAGCAGATGCACTTAAAAAGGCTCTTGCTGCTATTACTGCTTGATTAAATAAGTAAGTATGAGTATCAATATTCTCAAAGACCATGCTCTAGACATTGATATTTCTCTAATCAAAAAGGTTAGAGTTGAAAAAGATGGGAAAATTGTCCCAAAGATATTAGATATAGTAGATTTAGAGTTAAGTGCAATAGTAAATTTTACACTTAGGGATTCATTAACTTTACATGGTTATAGTGGTTCTATAACCATTAATAATAAAAGTAAAATTCTCGATAAATTACAGATTACATCTGGTATACCTGACGATGTTTATGTTAAATTTATTATTACGTCTAAAGATCTAGATGAGTCGTCCGAACGAGGTAAGATGCAAACAAGCTTAAATGGGTTGTGCTTAGTTAAGAGCACTGAAGCCGCATCTAGTAATATTGAAGATAATGTTGTAATACTTGAGTTCGAAGAATCAGTTATAGCTGAAATGAAATATACTAAATGGGATAGTATCTATATTAATAACCCAAATTATAATGGTACGCCGATTGATGTTATAGAGCTAGTTGATATTTTTTATGACTTAACCTTAAAAGAAGAGAGTGTTATAGACCGTATAACGCTACCATCTCAAGGAAGAGACGTTGGAAGCAGTCAGGCTTCTCCTCTGACAGAGGAAGCAAAAAGTGACTCTGATCGGGCAGATGACTTAACAGTTTATAGAAATAATTTCAGTGAGACTCCGTCCATAAAAATTCCATATCTTGATAGTCAAGAAGTAAAGGATGAAGAGAGGGATTCAACAGTATATGATGGATTTAAAGATCACCTGAAAAAAACTACAGTCAAATATGGTAGTGGTTCAGATAGTTATCTGTTACCTACATTTCGCTTTGTTAGTACCCCTAAGGGTCGTCGTATGAGATTTGCATCTGTTTTTATTGACCGGCATCGTGAGTTTATTAAGGCGATAGAAACAGGAGATGCAAGAAATTTCTCGTTTGGGACAGATTTTAGTGATGTTTATCTGGAGAAATTTAATATAGGGCCTTTAGCACAAGCACAAGGACTGGTTGATAAAAACACTTCTTGGCAAAATACAATTGAAACTCATGATATTGTACCTCCAGACGTACAAACATTAAGAGAGGTAAGGTGGACTGATGTCGGGCTTGTTGGTTCAACTAAGAAGGATTATAATGCAGGTACTACCGATATAAAGTTTGTACGCTATGGTGAGGCGATGAAGATTTTTGCAGAAAAAAATCTTAATATTGGTGAATCTGGTTTAAATTTACCTCTTCTGCCTCCAAACACAATACCAGAAAAGAAAATATTTAAAAAGGGTGATTTCGAACATCGAGAGATGGCAATGCAAAATCGTGCCTTTAATAGGATAATTTCAAGCTTTGTATTAGTTAATGAGCAACTGCATTTTACCACTAAGGGTAAAGTATACAGACAACCCGGTAAGTTTATTATTGTAGATAGTGGTGAATCTATTGCGAAAGAAACTCCACAGGATATTAAAGATAGACTAAAACAAGTCTGGTTTGTAACTAGTGTTACACATATTATTGACAATGGTGAGTATACAACCGAATTCGTCTGCAATAGGTTTTTTGGTGATCATGATTTGAATACTATATCAATTTATAGTGAGACAGGAAAAATTCTAACTTCTCCCCGGGTCTTCTCTAAGGCAGGCGCAGGGGTTAAGGCAGCTGCTAAAGGAATTAGTAATACTGTTCAAGAAACCATTGATAAACTTGCTAAAGAATCAGGTGTCGACGTTCCTGCAGAAACTGATACAGATCAAGCGGACGGGCAAGTTAGCGCTGAGGATCTTCCGGAAGAGCTTAAAGACTCTGTAGTAAATAATGTTGCTGAAAAAACTACCATTTCAACAACATCAGGCCGTACCGGTTCAAATTCTAATACTGGTCCCTCCTTAACCGATGGAGGATATACCTTAATCAGCGGCCAATATACTGTACGGGCAGATAATCGAGAAGATGCGCGAAAGAAAATTATAGAGGCTGAGACTGAAGTATATCGTCAGAAAGAGCTTTTAATAGATAAGAGAAATGCTAACGGAAAGGAACTTTACGATGATGAAGCGGCTGCTCTAGAGCATAAGATATTAAAAGACCGTGGCATTATAACTGGAGATTTCGATCATGATGCTTATGGCCCTGCTGATGAAAGAACATATAATCCTGCTAATTACAGTTGATTTTCATACCATCATACATTAATATAATTGTAGTATATGCAATATAATCCGTTAGCCGACTCTCATAAGAGTACTGTCTATAAGAAGCTTAAAGCGCAAGGATCTAAAGATGTAGTCGCCTTTACCGCTGGCAACTTTGATATTATTCATCCTGGTTATACAGCTACCTTTGAAGAGGCTAAGAGGCATTGTGATAAGTTTATTGTCTTCTTGCATGGTGATCCATCTGCTACT
>WLWF01001673.1_pt1 | contig 17382 bp, 7 predicted proteins | sample 6718331 | NCBI WGS metagenome assembly WLWF01 (sample SAMN12718692, study PRJNA515312) | sponge metagenome | isolation source: marine sponge | host: Mycale hentscheli | place: New Zealand: South Island, Marlborough, Capsize Point | collected 2003-05-01
TTAAAAACGATTTAAATAATGCAAACGTTTTAGATAGAAGTGTTTATAGTAGTGCGTTAGGCCAAAGATATGGTTTAGAGCCACAAACAAGTCAAAAAAATGGTTGGTTTAAAATAGATCAAAGAACAGGTACATTTAATTTTACTAGCAACTTAGCTAATAAATTAATATTATTACAATATATATCAGATGGTAATGCTTATGATCTTGATGCAAGAATACCTAAACTAGCCGAAGAAGCTTTATACTCTTATATAACACATGCTATATTATCTGTTTCATCTGGTGTTCAAGAATATATTGTAAGAAGATTTAAACAAGAAAAAAGTGCTAAATTAAGAAATGCAAAAATTAGATTATCTAATCTTAAGCTTGATCAAGTTATTCAAGTTATGAGAGGTAAATCTAAATGGATTAAATAATAATACATGGCAGAAATTAAAAATAGTTTTCTAAGATCCAAGATGAATAAAGACTTGGATGATAGATTAATACCTAACGGTGAATACAGAGATGCGCAGAATATATCTGTAGGTAAGTCAGAAGATGATGACATAGGTGCTTTAGAAAACATATTAGGCAACACTGTATTAGATGGTTCTGGTAACTGGTACGGAACTAATAATTTAAAAATTATTGGTTATTGTTCAGATGATAATAATTCTATTATTTATTATTTTTTAACTGATTACACCGATGCTGATCCAAATAATCCTACGCCTGCTTCTAGCATTTCTAAATGTTTTATATATAAATTTTCTAATAATACTTACACTAAGTTAGTTGAAGGTAGTTTTTTAAATTTTTCTACAACTAATTTAATTTCTGGTATTAATTTAGTAGAAAATTTATTATTTTGGACAGATAATAGAAATCAACCTAGAAAAATAAACGTAAATAAAACTTTAGGTTATTACGATTCAGAAAATCAAATATCTGTAGCTAAATATAATCCATATGAACCTTTAGAAGTTATTAAGAAAACTGAAGTTACTGGAGCAACATCAACTGGAACAGCTTTGACTTTAGCTCAAGCAAATACTGGTATTTTAAAAGGAATGTTAGTTGTTAGTAAATTAGGCGCAAACAATCAAGCTGGAATATCAGCAGATGAATATGTCTATGTAACTAACATCGTTGGAACTGCAATAACTTTAAACGTAGCACCTTCAGTTGCTGTTTTAGCAGCTGATACAGTTATTTTTGTAGAAACAACAATGACCGGTGAAGATATTTCTCCATTTTTTAATAATGTTTTAATGCCTGGAAATCCTAACTGGCCAGGTGATCCTGATTATTTAGAAAATAGATTTGTTAGGTTTAGCTATAGATTTAAGTTTGATGATGGTGAATATTCTTTAATGGCACCATTTAGTCAACCAACTTTTATACCTAAACAAAAAGGTTATTTTTTAGGAAGTGGTGGTGCTAGTCCAGCCACACCAAAAGACGAAGATGAAGCATACAGAAGTACAGTTGTAGAGTTTATGGAAAACGGTGTTCAAAATGTAGAACTTTCTGTTCCTTTACCTGATATAATTAATAACTTAGGTGAAAATACAAATGATACATACAAGATAACTCATGTTGATATTTTATATAAAGAGTCAGATCAAAGAGTTGTTAAAGTAATAGAATCAGTAAATATAGGATCGCAAACTGGAACAACTAATTATTATAATTACAATTATCGTTCTTCAAAACCTTATAAAACTCTTAATGAGCGTCAAACAATTAGGGTTTACGATAAAGTACCGGTTAGAGCACTTTCTCAAGAAATATCTGGTAATAGAGTCATGTATGGTAATTATCAAAGTCAACACACTCCTCCACAGACTATTGATTATCAAGTTGGTGCTAATGAAAAAAGTGCTCCAACAATTGGTGAAGCAGTTACAGAATTTTACAATTGGGTAGAATACCCAAATCATACTTTAAAACAAAATAGAAATTATCAAGTTGGATTTATTTTGTCAGATAAATTTGGAAGACAATCTTCTGTTATATTATCTTCTAATGATACGTTTAGTTCGTCTGGAGCTGTAAACTTTGGAGGATCAACTATTTATCATCCTTATAATACTAGTGCAATTGATTTAAAAAAATGGTTTGGAGACGCTTTAAAAGTTTTAGTAAACTCTGAAATTACAAGTTCAAAAAATCAATCTGAGGGAATACCTGGCTTGTATGCTGTACCAGAAGGTAACGGTTTTAATATGTCAGCTTTAGCAAATATAAACACAGCTATAACAATTCCAGTATTAAATGTGGCTGGTTATAAATATCAGTTTACAGTAACAGGAAGTGTTACAAACGTACCAACTGTAGGTGAATATTTAAGAGGAGAATATACTGATTTTGTAGAAGTTGTAGAGGTAGACGCTACATCTACCCCAGTTTATAAAGTTTATACTAAAGAACCTATAAATAATTTTTTATACTCTGTTAATGTATTAAATACCCCGGATACTAAATTTGCATATACTTTACCTAATACTTTAGGTTGGTATTCTTATAAAATTGTTGTTAAGCAACAAGAACAAGATTATTACAATGCTTACCTACCTGGTATATTAAGTGGTTATCCTGATAATTCAGGTGTAACAGATGCTATTCCATTTCCATCAGATCCACTAGGTGCTACAGCTAACATTGTTTTAATAAATGATAATATTAATAAAATTCCAAGAGATTTATCTGAGGTTGGTCCTCAACAAAAACAGTTTAGAAGCTCAGTGCAGTTGTCTGGTAGAGTTCAAAATAACTCTGCATCAACTAACATACAATATTTTCCTGGTATAAAAACCGATACAGCTGTCAATATATCTACTGCAAATGATTCTAATATGGCTTTTAATTTATTATCAGCAACTGGCAAGCCTAATTTATATCAATTAGACACAAATCCTTTAATAGCAAGGCTTTCGACTAACTCTAGTAATACTATTGGCGTTGTTACAGCTACAATGAGACCATATTTAGCAATATATGAAACAGAACCTTTAGAGTCAGCTTTACAATTATTTTACGAAAGTTCTTCAGCTGGTTTAATAGCTGATTTAAATGCTGATGTAGCTACTGGTTTTGATGGAGTTGCTAGTTTAACAAGTTTAACATTAAATTTGACAGAAGCATCTGATCCTGCTGTTTCAAATGGTGATATATCAAATGAATTTTATCCGCAAAACAATCAAGGTGTTAATTTTGCTAATACTGATATAACTTCTGTTAATATGACTGTTATTGATGGTGTTGGAACAACAGCTACAAGTAATTTTAGTCTTGTTACATCAAATACTGGTTATAAATTTAGAGTGGCTAATAACAATTTTGTGTATGATTCAAACGGAGCAATACAAGGTATTTATACAGTAACATTAGCTTGGGAAACTACAGCTGGAGATCAAAGTGAAACAACAACAATAATTACTTTAGGTAATATTACTCCAGAATTTGCCGCTGGAGCTTCTTTACCAGATGTTGGCGTAAATCCTTCTAATACAGCTGTTGAAACTAGAAATGGTTTTAATGGATCAGCTAGTAACTCTGCAGCTGCATTGTATTATAGCATAGTTGGCGGTAACACTGGAAATTATTTTACTATGAATGCTACTAGTGGTGCTATTACTCAAGTAGCTAATACAACACCATTAGGTGTTTATAATCTAACATTAAGAATTGATGATGCAGCTATAGGTAGCAATCTACAAACAGGAACATTATTTAAAGAGCTACCTCAAAAAATAACTGTTGGACCAACTGATGTTAATACGGGCGTAATATCTGATTGTAAAAATATTGGTAGCCCTAATAATTCAGCTACTAATCAAATGACAGCTATTAAAGATCAAGGAGTTTTTACAGGTGTTTGGTATTTATCTAATAGTACTTTAACTAATTCTGATTTACCTGTAACACCTTCTGCTAGTTATAGTTCTGGTAGTAACACTAGTGATTATTTATTTAAATTAGGATCAGCACTAACACAAGGTACAGTTGTTTTTGCTTGTAACATGCAACAATATTATTCTAATAGTGGTGGTGGTCTTTTTACTTTTTCTGATTCTGGTTTAACTTGGAAGATTTGGTATAGAGATCCAAGTGGAACAAATACTTGGAATCAAATAGATGATGTTAATAATAACAATATGGATGCACCAGGTGTTCCAGTTGTATTAACTAACAACAGTCTTAATAACAATAAATGGGCACAAACAGCTTTTGCTTTTAATCAAGTAGGAGAATATTGTGTTGCAGCAATAAACGCATCTACAAACACAGCACAGGTAGATGCTGATGCAATGTGTGCTTGGGTAAACTCAAGTGATTTATATTATAGTAACTGTGTGGTTGAAAACGGTCAAGTTGTTACAGATAATAATTCACCTAAAAGATATAAGTATCTTTTGTCTACAGCACAAAGTTCTTATAACTGTGTTACAGTAGGTACAACTAAATATGCTCCAATGCCTTACGGAACTTATGTAGATTTATTTTATAACGACGTAAGCTTAACAACACCTTTTACACCTTCAAGCAATGAATATTACGCTTTTACCACTGATCCTACTGAACCTTTTGATAGTATTAAAACTTCTGCTAAGTTTAATACAAGCGGAACAAAAATAAGTCCTGCATTAGGTTTGGCAGATACTTGTGATGATATGTATGCTAGAGCTTGTCAAACTGGTAATATAACTTGTGCACATCCAATTCCAGGTGGAAATAACTGGTAATAATGTATAAAAATAAGTGATAATAAAAGAATATGGCAGCTACTTTAGAAATTAAATATTTTAACTCATATTGGTTGAAGAAAATAAAAACAGTAGTTGATGCTAATACAACTAGTGGACCAACACCACCTTCAGCTCCATATAATACTGTACCTCAAGCTTTTACAGCAGTTGCAGCTGATGATTGGTATATAGAAGAAGCTAGAATAAGAGGAGGTTTTAACAATACTATAACTGATTTAGGTGTTAAAGCTCATTTAGTTGAAGATAATCCTAATAATCAAAACAGGTTTAATAGTTTAATATATTCAGGAGTTTTTAATTCTAGAACAGGAATAAATCAAACTAATGAGTTTTCAGTAGGAGAAGATATAGCTAGATCATTAGATCCAGCAAATGGTTCAATACAAAAGCTTTATGCAGAAGATACTAACTTAATTATATTTCAAGAAGATAAAGTTAGTAGAGCATTAATAGATAAAGATGCTATATACTCAGCGGAAGGAAATCCTTTAGTTACCTCTACTAATTTAGTTATAGGTCAAATAGTACCTTATGCCGGTAAATATGGTATAGCTAAAGATCCTTTTAGCTTTGCTATATATGGTTATAGAAAATATTTTACAGATAGAAAAAGAGGTTGTGTTTTAAGACTATCAGCAGATGGGTTAACAGAAATATCATCATATGGTATGCATGATTTTTTTAGAGATGAATTATCTCAAGATATTGAAAAAATTGTAGGAGGATGGGATATGCACACAAAAAACTATGTGCTATCAATACAAAATCCTGTTGGCACCAAATGGGTTGTGCAATCTTTTGGTGGTGCTGCTTATGGACCAGGAAGTAATATCGCAATGACATTAGATAATCCTGGAAGTTCTAATATAACTTCAGGAATGAACATTTATGATTATACAACTGGCGTTTATTATGGTAATGTTATTTCAGTTTCTTCAGATACGTTAGTTATATGTAATTTAAATACATCTATACCCGCCGCAACTTCTATATATTTTCAAAGCAATACTTTTAAAACAGTATCTTTTGACGAAGGTGTTTTAGGTTGGACAAGTCTTTTAGATTACAAACCATCTTGGATGTTTAGTTTAGGATCAAATTTTTATTCTACTTTTACTGGCAAGGCATATCAACATTACGGAACAAGTAAATATTCAAATTTTTATGGTGTTAATTTTGATTCAACTGTAACGGTTATATTAAATTCTCAACCGTCTGTAATGAAAGTTTTTAAAACAATAAATTATGAAGGTGGAAGTGATTGGATAGTTTCTACATTAACGGCAAGCTCTGGTGATTTAGGCCAAGTACCTATTACTCAATACGTTTTACCAACATCATTAGCAGATTTTCAAAATGAATTATTTACAAATAGTTTTAAGAAAAAAGAAAATAAATATTTTGCTAACATACTGAATAATTCTCCGGTATCTAGTGGAGAAGTTGTTTTTGGTAATAATATGACTGGAATTAAAGGATTTTTTAGTACTATTAAGTTTACACTAAACAATGATATTAATCAAAAAAGAGAATTATTTGCAGTATCTTCAGAAACTGTAGAATCATCATACTAAATAATATGGAAGAAATTTTAATACATATATACGAATTTATTTTTAGTAACCCCTATGGGCTTACTTTGGCCACTGGTCCTAGTGCTTTAGCTGTTGCCGGTATTAGTGCCGGTATACAATTAATTGGAAGTCTTTTTGGTGGAGGAAAAAGAAGAAGAGCAGAAAGAAGAGCCGCACAAAAAGCAGCAAGACTTGAAGCTAAATTAAGTAGTTTAGAAAAAAATAGACAAGCTATAGTTAATCCTTATGCAGGTGTAAAAGATATTTCAGCTATGGCAAAAGATCTTAGTAGTATGGTTTCGAATCCATATGCTAGTCTTGGTGTTGCCACTAGCGCAGCTGAAATACAAATTGAAGAAGCCGATATAGCTCTAGCAAATACTTTAGATACATTAAGAGCTACAGGTGCTAGTGCTGGTGGTGCTACCGCATTGGCTCAAGCCGCGTTACAGAGTAAAAAAGGCGTTGCCGCAAGTATAGAAATGCAAGAAGCACAAAATGAAAAATTAAAGGCAGAAGGTCAAGCTAAATTAGAACAAATACAAATGGCAGAAGCTGGAAGAATACAAAATATTCAAATGAGTGAAGCTCAAAGAATTCAACAAGCCGATGTATCTGGAAGGCAGTTTGTATTTCAACAAAAAGAAAATAGAGAAATGCAACAATTAAATAGAGTTTCTTCTCAAATAACAGGTGCACAACAACAACAAGTTGCCGCTCAACAAGCTCAAGCTTCTTCACAAGCTGGACTTATGAGTGGATTAGGTAGTATAGCTGGTTCTTACATAGGAACTTTAGGATAATAAAAATATAGATATGTCATATGAAAATCCAATAACCGTAGTCGATACAGAAAGTGCTAAAATAAGAGCAGCCGGTCTAGCTAGTTTTGGTCAAAGCATAGGTGGTGCAATTACATCTTTAGGCCAAAGACAAAGAGCTGAAGCTAAAGAAAGAAAAAAAGCTAATCTTAAAGAAGCTGATGATTTTATTAAATATAATGATACTTATCAAGCTAATATATTTTCTGCTACAGATAAGTTTAAAGAAGAAGCTGATTTTGATATAAGTGGCGAAGCAACAAATATTTTAAATAAATGGGCTGATGAAGGCGCTAGGTTAAAAGCAGCAAGAGATAGATCAGATGATCCTGAAGAAAGAAGAAAATTACAAAAACAAATATCTGTATATGATAAGTTTTTTTTAGGTGGGGGTATGACAAATAGTTTTTCAGCTATAAGCGAATTACAACAAGCTATAAAAGAAGGAGGAGCACCTAACAAAATAGGTAGAGTAGGCGGTTTATCTGCTTCCAGTACTAATCCAGATATTTATAAAGATTTTTTAAGACTAGTCAAAGGTGGTGGTAGTAAAGGAATGAAATTAGAAGGTGTTAATTCCGTCTTTGATCCAGAAACAGAAACTTATAGTAGTCTAAGTTTATTAACTAATTTTAATGAAGGAGGTAGTTACACAAGTGATCAAATAAATTCTGCTGAATTAGTTTATGTTCCAGACATGCAAGAAGGCGTGCAAGATGTTTTAAAAAAACAAGGTTTAGTTAATGATAAAAATATAATAGACACTAATAGCAAACAATTTATAGATAATTTTGCAAAAAAAGAAAATGGTAGTATTGTTTATAGTACAAGAAAAGATGTTAATGGAAACGAAATAAGATATGTAGACATTGATTTTGATAAATTTAAAAGTTATTTAAATGCAACATATAAATCAACAATAGACGGCTATAGTGAAGGTGCAGGAGACGAAACATCAATGGGTTATAGAGAAATGCAGGCTTATATTGGTGACATTCTTGATGATATTCCAATTGATCAACAAGAAGAGTTTAAAACTTTAACTGGATTTGGAGTTGATGATTTAACGTTACAAACAGGTAACTATGAAAACACTATTCTTTCTAAAGAATCTTATGATAATTTTCAAAATGCTTTAGCAGCTCAAAAATATTTAGAAATTAAAAATAAAGTTCCTGGTGTATATAAAGAAAAACCAAAACAATTAAGTGTTTCAGATCAAAAAGCTTTAAAAGAATTAAAGAACCAAAAACAAATTGACAATCAATTAAATTTAACAATAGAAAAAGCTTTATTAAGTGGTGATAGATCTGACGAAGGATTATATAATTATTTAATGGATCCCGAAAACGCTAATAGTGTAAATTATTCCGCTGTAGAAAATAAAAAATTTAGAAATAAACTACGACCTATTGAAGAAATTGAAGACTACGTTAATGGTCTTGATGAAGATACATTAATTAAACTTACAGATAAAGATAAAGAAGATTATGTACAAGAACTAAAAGACAATGCAGGTGATAGTAAATTTTTTAGCTTAATAAAAGGTGAAAACTTTTTGAAGCCATTGGATGAAACTGATGCTTATAATATAATGCTTCAAGATATTCCTATGTTTGAAGATATGTCTACAAGAAAATTATCTTCAGCTACTAGCGACGTTAGAATGAGTGATAAGTATAGAGCTCCTATTATTGCTAAACAAGCTAAAAAACAACTAGGCGAGGTTGACGAATATTTAAGTAGGGAAATGGCAAAAAATCCACTTCAAGATCCTAATAAACTAAAAATTAAGTATTTAGAAGAATTAGAAAAATTAAAAGCTAAATTAAAAAGAAAATAAATAAAATTATTTATGGAAATTTACATAGTAGATGGCGTAGAAATTGATATTTCTACATTTACACCTGAAGAAAAAACTAGTTTTCTTAAAAAATACAAAGATGCTGTTAAAAAAGAAAGCAAACCAGTAAAGACAACACCTGCATTAAAGGATGCGACTGCAGGAGACGGAACAGCATCCGATATGGAATTACCTTCGGAGGATGTTTCATTGGAATCATCTATAGAAGATTTAAATAAAAATCAAAAATCTGCTGAAGAAAAATTTAAAAGAAGAGAGTATGAAATAAAAGGTTTAGATTACGATACAGATAAAAATCTTTTAACTGATCTTGAAACTATACAGAAAAAAGAAAATCAATTAAGAAAATTTTTTGACACAGAATACATAACAACAGGTAAAGTTATAATACCTAGGCAATTTATTGATGAATCTTATGAAGCTAGTGAAGAAGAAATAACTAATTTTCCTGAATATTTTAATGAAGATGGTAGTTTAAAATCTGCTAAAGAAATTAAAACAATAGAATCTGATTTAGAAAAACAAGAAAAAACAATATTAGACAATCCATTATATAAAACGTTAAAAGAAATAAATTCTAAATATGACTCAGCTGTTATAAAAAAATTAGAAGTTGAAGAAGCTAAATTAGCGTATGAAGCAACTTTAGTTAATAATAATTTAAAAAAAATAGATAGTTTATCTAAAGGTTTGTTCGGTAGAGGACTATCTGATTTAGAAAGTTATGAATTTACTAGCCAAGAAGAAGTTGATAAAGCTAATAGACTTATTAAAGATGCAGGTGCTAATATTAAAATATTAAAAGATTTCCAGAAAGATGTTAATTCTCTTTCTACTTTTTATAGTAATATAGAAAATAAAAATGCACAAGCTGAATATGCTGAAGGCCTTAAAGGTGTTATGAATGAAATTAAACTTGGAGCTAGCAATGGAAGACTTAATACTGCTTTAATTTCTTATGATCTTGGTAGACCATTAAACACTAACGATGTTAAAGACATGAAAGACATTGTTGGAACAGTAGTTAGAGAAACTAAGTTTCAAAAAGGATTATTAAACAGTAAGGAGTTTGCGGCTTTTACAGCGGCTGGAAACTCTGATGAGTTTTTATCTACAGAACAATTTAGTTTATTAATGAGTTCTTCAGCTGGTCCTGAAATATTAGCTTCTTTAGTTGGTAATAGTTTATCACAAATGATTACTACCGGAAGATATTTAATACCTTCGGCTATTGGTACTGGCTCATTAAAAGGTGCTGTTTTAGGTAGCTCTTTTGGTCCTGCTGGTAGTGCGTTAGGAACTTTAGGAGGTGGTTTAGCCGGTTTAAATATAGGTATGGCATTAACAAATGGAGCTGTTGAATATGGTAATTCAATTTTTGAAGCTATAAGAAAAAAAGGTTATGATCTTGAAAACCCTGATGAAGTAGAAACAGCTTTTAATGATAAAGAAGTTTGGTCTGAAGGTAGAAAAATAGGTATATCAAGAGCTATTCCTATTATGTTGGTTGATTATTTAGGTGGTAAATTTGCTGGAGATATGGTTAGTCCTTTGGCTAGTCCTTTAACCAGAGCAGCTGCAATAACAGCAGAAAGTACTATACTACAACCAGGTATAGAAGCAATAGGAGAAGCTGGTGCTCAGTTATCAGCACACGTTATAGCAGGTCAAGAAATAAATTTAAACGAAATTACTATGGAAGCGTTAGGTGGATTAGGATCTAAAACACCTCAGCTTGTTGGTAAAGTTTGGTACAACAGTACTAATTCGTATAAAAAAAGTTTAGCAAATAAACTTGCTACAAACTTAAACTTTGTTGTTGATCAAAACGAAAGCCCGGATAGAATAAATACTTGGGCTGATCAAATGTTAAACGAAAAGCTTATTGATGAAGAAACTCATTTAGATATAAAAAACAATGCTGCAACTGCTAGCGAAGCTAATCAAGCTTTTGATAACATGAGAGGAGAAATGACTTTGCCACAAAGAGCGTTAGATACTATAAAAAATGGTAGAAAAAATAAACAAATAAAAAATAGATTATCAAATTTAATTGAAGAGCAAAAAGAATTATTACAATTAAAAGAAAAAACAAAAAAAGAAGGAGGTAGTACTAAGTTGTATAGTGATGCTTTAAAGCAAATTACTAATGAATTAAATACTATACAACAAACAGGAAGTATTGAAAACATAGAAGATAGCTATAAAACCAAGAGTGATTTAAAAACTTTAAATCTTAGACAGTTTGAATTAGGTAAAAGAATACTAGGACAAGATGGAGCTGGATTAACTTTTCAAGCAATTGAAAACCTTGATGCAGAAAATACTCAAGGAATTAGCGAGGATGCTTTAAAACGTCTTAGAGAAGGTGCTGTCGCTGTGAACGCAGGTGGTAAAATTATTTTAAATAAGAATGCACAAAAAAATGCTAGAGCACTGTATTTAGAAACTGGAGACACCTCTGCTTTAACTAGTTTTTCTCATGAAATTTTGCATACTGTTTTAGCTAATAAGTTTGACACTAAAGAAATTCAAGAAATATCAACAAATTTACAAAACTATATAAATGAAGAGTTTGAAAAAGGATCTGGTATTATTTCAGGGCGAGTAAAAGATAGAATAGATAAAAGAATGGCAAAGTATAGTGATAGAAGCGCTGCTATACAAGCTGAAGAATATTTAAATATATTAAGTGATGAAATGGCATCGGGCGCTATACAGTGGAACAATCAAGATAAAGGATTTTGGAATACTATTAAAGAAAAAATAAATGATACGCTTTACGCTTTTGGTTTAACTGAAGATGAAATAACTTCTTTTGAAATAAAAACAGGAGAAGATGCTTTTAATTTCTTAAAAACTTATTCTAAAAGTTTTTATAAAGGTCAAATAAATAGTAGAAATTTAAAATCAGTTTCATCAAAAGCAAAATCGTCTATACAATTAAATGCTTTAGCCTCTGAAGCAAAACAGTCTGGTAATTTAGAAAGCCCTGATCTTAAAAACCAATATGAGCTTTTAGCTTTAGAAGCTTTAGGTTTTCAAAAAGGCAAAGGTACTGTTGATAGAGCTGAAGCTGTTTCATTTGTTAATCAATATTTTCCAGGTATAATAAGAAGATACAATCCCAATAAAGAGTTTTCTACTTTTGTATATAGTAATATAAAGCCTAAAAGACAAAAATTTTATCAAGAAGAAATAGGTGATAAAGCTAAAACAACAAGCATAGATGACAAAAGAGCTGCTCAAGTAATAGATGAAAGCGAACCTACTATAACTCAACCAGACACAAAAGTAAGAAAAGCTAAACCTTTTTCTAATTTAAAAAGCATTAATGATGATATAATTTCAGCTGTTAAAGCAGAGGTTAAAAATGTTATAGGATCTATTCCTATTTCTAAATTAAACGCTACAACTGTTATAGCTCAACTTAAAGAAGTTATCAATAAAAAACTTTTTAAAGTTATAAAAAAAGATATGGGCAAAATATCTAAACCAGGAGGTGTAGTTACTGTCAGCCCTGAATATAAAAGTTATTTAGATGATAATTTTAAAGAAATTGTAGAAGCTATACCTTTATCATCAGCTAAAAGAAAATATAAAACTTTATTTAAAGTAAAAAAAATAGGTAGAGAAAAAGATAAAAAAGTTAATAAAGAAACCGGTAAGGTTACATATCCAGGAACAGGTATATTTAATGTTACACTACCTAAAAAAGGAGCGTTTGGTTCATATCACACTATTCAAAGACCTGACATGGGTGAAAACACTCTAATAGAAAGACAAACATCATTAGCTAAAGAAATAGCAACAGGTTTAACAGCAGAAGCTGTAGATACTTATATAGAAGAAAACGTTACAACATTAACTAAAGATATGAAAGTTAATGAGGCTATTGCTTTAGAAAACTTATTTGATCAAATAAAAACCTCTATAGATCCTAATAGTAATGAGCAAAGAAAGTTCGATGTAGTAAAAGCCACAATACCTTTAACAAGTTCTTTAAATAAAGCAGAAATTGATGCATTATCTCTAGACATGTTAGACAGCGTAAAATCTGGTATTGCTCCAGAAGCTGCGGCGGTTTTAATTTCTTCTAAATATAATGTACCAGAAGAAAAACTACAAGGAGTAGTTGGTTTAATAAATAAAGTTTTAGCTCCATTTAGTTTACAAATAAGCCCTGAAGCTTTTAAACAAATAGCTGATCAAGAAGGTGTTAATAAAAATCAACAATTAGACTATGATTCTGATTGGAATAGTTTTCTTGATAGAACTAAATTAAAAAAATATAGCTCTTACGAGTATAATACAAAAAACATTGAATTAAGAAATAAAAATAAAGCTAAATTTGAAAAAAGTTTAGTTTCTTATTTAGAAAAATTACCCGATGAAGTTTTAGATAATCAAATGTTTTTAAGTTCTTTTCAAAATAGCACTGCAACATCTTCGTTTTATGCAAACGCTAAAGAAATTAAAAATGTTATAAAAAAAGTAAAACAGTCTAGAAAAAAATCACCTAAATCATCTGGTATAAATTGGAATAAAGTTAATTTTTCACCTGAAGTTGCTAATAAATTAGCAAAGCTAAGTAATGAAAACATCAAAAATCCAATGTCTAATTTAGAATTGGTTAAGGCTTATAAAAAAATATTAGCTGCTCATAAAATAGATATTAAAGAAACTAAAAAAGCTTTAGAATACGTTTTAAAAAGTATAAATACTTTTTTTAATGAAAACAATAAAAGTTTAGAAGCTGGTAAATTTATTACTACTTGGATGAGAATGCAAACAAATTTTGCTAAAGGAATATTTAGAGGCGCTGCTCAATTTGAGTCTATGTCTTTAACCCCAAGTAAAACAACCTTTAAAACAGGTAGCCCTGCGTTAAGAAATTATATTGCAGATCAATTTGGACTTACTTCTGATGAAGTTAAATATCTAAATGGATCAACGGGTAAACTTAGTGTGGCTAAACAAAAAGCAATCCAAAAATCTTTAGATGTAAGATACGAAAACGTATCGCAACTTAAAAAAGATGTTAAGCAGCTAATGGCTGTGCCTAAAGAATTTCATGGAGAGCATGATATAGCTTTAATGTTGTTTACAACAAACATTTTTAAAGCTATGAATGAAGTTAATTTTAACAGCAAGTATAACGATATAGCTAAGTATTATAGTCAAACTTTGTTAAATGAAAACGATAGGATGCTTATTGATAGCGCTTGGGGAAGAACAGGTAATTCACCAGATTATTATTTTGGAATGATGCCTGAAATTAGATTTACAGAAGTTATACCAGGTATAGCTAAAGATATATTTATGTTTGAGTATGGTACAACTTTAGATCAAGTTATATTGAATAAACTAGCTTCAAAAGAAATTTTAAGTAATAAAGATTTAACTAAAAAATTAGTTACAGCTTTAAAACAAAGTATAAGCCCTAAAAGCTTACAAATAGTAAAAACCAACAAGTCAAAAGTAATATCTAATCCTAGTATAAGAGAAACATACAATACACTTATATCTGAAACAGCAACAGAGGTTTATAACGAAACAGATAATAGTAATTCTCAGGCCACTGCTGTAGAATTAACTACTCAATTAGAAAATAGTCAAGAGGTTAAAAAGGCTCAACAACAGAATACAGAAATATTAGACACTTCTAATACTGTTAAATCTAGTATTCCTTTATCTACTAATACTATTATTAGTGATTTAAAAGAATTAGATAATCAAGTAGAGCAACAAAGATCAGAGGTAAAAGCTTCAATGCCTTTAAATTTAAGTGATGAATTAAATATTGTTTTAAAAGAAACAAAAGGTGTTAACGAAAACTATACTTATTCTAAAGCAAAAGCTCAAGCATTAGGCCAAAGAATTGGTAAGTATAATTTTTTTATTCCTCCATCAGCTGAAGATTTTAAAGGTTTACTATATGCTTTTTTAAGTAAAGGAAAAGTAGGAGAAAAACAATTAAAAATGTTTAAAGAAAATTTGTTTAGACCATTTGCAAGAGGAATTGGAAATATTAATAATTTAAAACAAACAATAACTAATGATTTTAAAGCATTAAAAAAACAATATCCCTTAATAAATAAACTATTAGGTAAAGAAATACCTACAGGTGGTTTTACTTATGATAGTGCTGTAAGAGTTTATCTTTGGACTAATTCAGGTGTAGAAATACCAGGATTATCAAAAGCTGATCAAAAAGAATTATACAATGAGGTTAAAAATAATCCAGAATTAAAAGCATTTGCAGATAAATTAAATTTAATTCCTAAAATATCTACAGAATGGCTTGCTCCAGATACTCATTGGCAAATAGGAAACATTGCTTCTGATATTAATGATATAACTAATAAGGTTTCAAGAAAAAAATTTTTAGCAGAATGGATAGCTAATAAAAATGAAATGTTTAATGAGCAAAATTTAAATAAAATTGAAGCTTTATATGGCTCTAATTTTAGAGAAGCTTTAGAAGATATTTTATATCGTATGGAATATGGAACCAATAGATCTCAAGGATCTGGAAGATTAGTTAATGGTTTTATGGACTGGATTAATAATTCTGTAGGAACAATAATGTTTTTTAACACAAGATCTGCTTTATTACAGCAATTATCTATGACTAACTTTATTAATTGGTCTGACAACAACGTGTTGAGTGCTGGTATGGCATGGGCTAATCAACTTCAATTTTGGAAAGATTTTTCAACGTTATGGAATTCTGATTATTTAAAACAAAGAAGAGCTGGTTTGCAAACAGATATTAATGAAGCTGAAATAGCTAATGCTGTTGCTAATAGTAAAAATAAAGCTAAAGCAGTTATTGCTTATTTACTTAAAAAAGGATTTTTACCCACACAGCTTGCTGATAGTTTCGCTATAGCAACAGGTGGGGCTACAATGTATAGAAACAGAATTAAAACTTATATAAAACAGGGTTTAACAAAAGTAGAAGCTGAGAAAAAAGCTTTTATAGATTTTCAAGAAATTGCAGAAGAAACTCAGCAATCTTCAAGACCTGATTTAATATCACAGCAACAAGCAGGACCATTAGGAAGAGTTATATTAGCTTTTCAAAATACACCTATGCAGTATATGAGATTAAGCAAAAAAGCTTTATTAGATTTAATAAATAGAAGAGGAGATGATAAAACAAATATTAGTAAAATAATTTATTATACTGCAATACAAAATATAATATTTACTAGTTTACAAAACGCACTGTTCGCCTCTTTATTAGGTGATGAAGAGGAAGATAAAATTATTGATAAAAGAATAAGAGCAGCTAATTCTTCTGCTGATACGATATTAAAAGGAATGGGTATCGGTGGCGCAGCGGTTTCAACTATTAAAAATATTCTAATACGTTTTGCTACTGAAGAAAATAAACCAAGACCTAATCACACTTATACAGTTCTTGAAGCTATTAATTTTTCACCACCTGTTGGATCTAAACTTAGAAAATTTTACAGTGCTTTGCAAACTTATACATTTGATAAAGATAAAATGTATAAAGAAGGTTTAAGTTTAGACAATCCTGCTTATATAGCTTCTGGAAAAGTTGTTTCAGCATTTACAAATATACCGTTGGATAGATTATTTATAAAAATAGAAAATTTAAGAGCTTCAGGCGACTCTGATTTAGAAAATTGGCAAAGAATAGCTAGATTTTTAGGTTATTCTGAATGGGATATTAATCCACCTAAGAAAAAATCCAAAAGCAAAAATAAAATGTCTTCAGGAGTTTACGTTCCTAAAAAAACAAAAAGAAAAAAACGAGCAAAAATATGAAAAATTCACCTTTAATGAAAAAACTAAGTGCTGGTTGCAAAGCTGCAGCTAAGAGAAAATTTAAAGTATATCCATCGGCTTATGCTAACATGTGGGCGTCAAAACAACAAGGTAAAGGTAAGTGCTAATGGAATATAAATCACCATTAACCTGTTGGAAAGGTTACAAAAGAAAACCAGGTACTAGTAGATTTTCTAAAGGTAGTTGTGTTAAAAGTAGTGGGCCTGCTAAAAAAAGTTGTGGTCCAGTAAAAGGCACTAAAGGTGGTGGAACTCGAAAAGTGTGTTTGCCTAAAGCTAAAATAGCTAGTATGAGTAAATCTGAAAGACAAGCAATTATTAGCGCTAAACAATCGGCTGCTAGCAAAGGTAAATATAAAAGATCTAGTAAAAGTAATGTTAGTGGTACGGCTAGTAAAAATTTAAAAGACTGGGTTAAACAAGATTGGAGACAAGTTGGTGATCCTAGTAAAAAATGTGGAGAATAAAATTAAAATTATGGATACAAAAAAATTAAAATCAATATCAAGTGAATTAAAAAAAGCATCGAAGATGCATAAA
>WLWF01001675.1_pt1 | contig 17359 bp, 10 predicted proteins | sample 6718331 | NCBI WGS metagenome assembly WLWF01 (sample SAMN12718692, study PRJNA515312) | sponge metagenome | isolation source: marine sponge | host: Mycale hentscheli | place: New Zealand: South Island, Marlborough, Capsize Point | collected 2003-05-01
AAGTAAAACATAATCTTGGACCATTAATCCAAGACAGAACTTTCAACAATAACAATTTAGCAAATTATGAATCTTATATTAATGAAGCTAAACCTTACAGTACAAATGTAAGAGAATTTGTTAGTAACTATTCTAATATAGAGCCAACAAATACATCTATAAGTGATTTTGATTTACAGCCTGAGTATAACAAACAGTCTGATACTATTTTACCAAGTAAAGCTCAAGTTATTGACGGGGAAATTGTAAGTGCTCCAAATAGTGCATCAATTTATCCAAGAAGACACTGGATCGAAAACAACGGATATCAAATTAAAGATATACTAATTTCTAATAGCGGCTCTGGATATAACTTTCCACCAGTAGTAAAGATAACAAGTCTAGTGGGGTCTGGTGCAACAGCAAAAGCATATATAGGTTATGGTAAAATTAACTCTCTAACAGGAGAAGTAGAACAAGCTATACCTAAATACTACACTACTGACTTTAGTGTTACTGAAGATGGCCCTAATGATTATTCAGACGTAAGTTTAGATCTGTTTAAGAATATGATACTTTATACACAACACATGAACAAGTATAAGTACTTATCTAAGATAGAAGATCAACTTTTATTAATGAGAACTGTACAAACTTTTAAAGATCATTTAAGATCAAATAAGAATAATGATGTTATACCAGGAGATACATTAAAAGGAAATACTGAAAACGTAAAAATCCTAGATCAGTTTATGGATACTGTTTTATACGGACAGAAGTATGCTGTAGATGATTCAGATATGCAATATGGTGCACCTGTTATTAAAGCAACTAAGAAGGTTGTTAATAAAGTATTTAAAAGCTTTGGTAGAAAGACAGATGTATTTAATGAAGATGCACCTACAGTAGGATCACTTACTAAAACAATGGAGGCTCTTAATAGATATACTCAAATGAAGTCTTTAGGTTTTAATCCTGTATCTGGTTTAGTAAATGCATTTGGTGGAAACTTACAGCTCTCTGCATTATCTGGTAAGTACTTTGACGGTAGAGAGATTGTAAAATATGAAACTCAACTAATAGGTAATAGATTTAAGAATGATGATGAGAGAGAAATGTTTGTTCAACTTCTTGATAAATTCATGCCTCTTAAAGATGATCCCACATACGATAAGCTTCAGAAAGCAGGAATGAAAAAATTAACAAGAACAAACTTCAGTGACATGTTGTTTATAATGTTTAGAGAACCTGAACAGCTTTTAGAAAAAGCAGTGTTCAAGGCTATGTTAGATAATACAATGGTCGAGAATGGAAAAATTGTAAACATCAGAGACTTTGTAAGAGATAAATATAAAAGTGAATATTCTTCAGGAACAGCTGCTGAAAGATCTGAAGGGTATAGAGGCAGTAAAGAAAAAATAAAACAAGAGATTGCAGAACTTAAAAAGAATAGGTCAATAAACGCTACAAAGAAATTAGTAGATGGAAAATTAGAAGTTCCAGGATTAGATTTAAATAATACTAAAGAACTAATGCGTGTAACTGATGTAGCTAGAAACATATCAAGGTCTGCTACTGGGGGTCTTACTGAATTTGATGAGTATAGAGCTAACATGAATATTTGGACAAAGTCTTTGATGGTATTCAAAGGTTGGATACCTAAACTTGCTCTTACACGTTTTGGTGGATTTAGAAAAGCTGCAGATAACTTTAATGTAGAGATTGATGAAAACGGTCAAACTACAGGTGAAAGGTATGAAGTGGGTAGGGTTATGTTATTCGCGAGTGTAATTGGATTAGATATAATGAAAAGTATTAAAAACATTATATCTATATATACTATGGATGAGAACGGTGTTAAAGTTATAGATGAGTTATATGATATATATACTAACAAGTACATAAAAGAGTTTGGAGATGCTCCAAATATATCTAAAGAAGACTTTATAGAACTAGTACGAGTTAACATAAATAGGCAAGTAAAAGAACTTGGAATATTAGTAGGGATGATATCTTTAGTTATTGGGATGGGTGTAATTGCTCCAGATGATGATAAAGATAGAGCAGCTAAAAACGCATTTAGAAAAATGCAAAAGATACTAGATAAGTTTACTAGTGAGATTTTATTCTTTTATAACCCTGGAGAAATGACAGATGTTCTTTCTGGAGGAATACCTGCTGTTGGTTTATTCAGAGATTTTGGTAGAGCATTTTCTCATTTTATAAAAGAGATTACAGGAATGGATATTACAAACACTGATAAAACTGCTGAAGAAGTCAGAAAAGATGCACAGCCTATCAAGAACATTGTAAAACTAGTACCTATGGGAGGTTTTTTACTTGACCTTCTTGCATCAGTAGATGCAGACTTTGCTAAAGAGTATGATATTACTATATCAAAGACTGCAAGGTAAACGCTATATTATAGTAGCATATTTTTAATAATACTTTTAAAACACATATATAAAACATAAATTCGTAAATTATGAGAATCGCTGAAATTTGTCCCACTTGCGCCACATATCAAGATGCTAGTTGCATCTTGTATAATGGTGTATATCTTTCTAACGTTGTAGCTAATCCAGGAGACTCCTTGGATGTAGTGTTAGGAAATATAAATAACAATCTAGTTCCTTTAACAGGAGCAGGTGTACCTGATGTAGTGTATGGTGCTCCACAATCTCCTGCACCTTATGTAGGAAAACTTTATGTTGATGATGTAACTAGTCTAGTTTATTATGCAAAATCTGCTGGAACTAGTTCTGATTATGCTAGAATTCTTTCAGCTCCTTTAGCAGGAGTGCCTGAATTTTCTAACAACGCTGCAGCATTATTTGCTGGAGCAGAAATAGGATCAATATATAGAACAGGAGACTTCCTGAAAATAGTACACTAAAAAATAATTTCCAGATGAGCAAATTAATTTGTGCGGCAGACCCTTGTCCAATCAGACTTAGTAGTGCATGTGTCTTCTATGAAGGCCCTAACTTAGTATGCGCTAAAGTTACTACTAATCAAACAGTAGAAGATGCATTAATAAGTATTAATGAAGCATTATGTAATGGTTCTGGTATAGATGGTACAAGTGGCACCTCAGGCACTTCAGGAACATCTGGATTCTCTGGTACATCAGGCACCTCTGGAACTAGAGGAACGTCTGGTACAACAGGTACGTCTGGCTCAGCAGGAACAAGCGGTTCTTCAGGTAGTAGTGGTACAACAGGTACTTCTGGAACATCAGGTACATCTGCAACAAGTGGGTCTAGTGGCTCATCAGGAACTACTGGAACAAGTGGTACAACTGGGACAAGTGGGTCATCTGGTACAACAGGAACAAGTGGAACTAGTGGGACTAGTGGTACAGCAGGAGAAGATGGGGATAAATATGCTACAACTTCTACAACTTGCTTTACATTAGGTGCTTCAGGCTGTATATTTGTTGACACAGGGTTAGCTTATACAGTAGCTCAATCAATTATAATAGCATACGATGCTAATAACTACCAAGAGTGTGAGGTAGTATCTTATAACCCAGCAACAGGTTCTTTATGTTTTGCTGCTCCAACACGTACTGTAGGAAGTGGTAACTATTGTGACTGGCAGGTAAATTTAGACGGTGCAACAGGTGGTGATGGATCACATGGTACAAGTGGAACCAGTGGTACAACAGGAACATCTGGAAGTTCAGGAACAACAGGGACTAGTGGAACTAGTGGCACCACAGGTACAAGTGGAACTACAGGTACAAGTGGCTCATCAGGTTCAAGCGGTACAGCTGGTTCATCTGGAACAAGTGGTACCTCTGCAACATCTGGTACAACTGGAACAAGTGGTAGCACTGGGACATCAGGAACATCTGGAACAACAGGAACAAGCGGCTCAAGTGGAACTAGTGGGACTGCTGGAACTACAGGTACATCAGGATCTGCAGGTACAAGTGGTATAGATGGATCATCAGGTGCAGCTATAGCTAATTGGTATGCTAGCTTCTCTGACAATACAACACAATCAGTAGCTGGAGCAAATGTGCCAACAGCTGTTACATTTAACACTGTAGAGTTGGCAAATGGTATTGTGTTAGACTTCAATCAGCAAGTTAGATATCCACATGCTGGTATATACGAAGTGGGATATTCTCTACAAATGGAGAAGACAGGTTCTGGAGGTGGTGGTGGACACACAACTATAGATGTATGGTTGAGAAAGAACGGTACAGACTTTATAAGAAAAGACAGAATTCATTCTTTACATCACCAAGATGCAATTGATATACCATATATATCATATATAGTTAATCTAGATTCTCAAGACTACTTAGAGTTATATATTGCATCAAGTAATCCTAATGTTCAATTAGATGCTCTTCCAAGTAAATCATCTCCTTATGCAACACCTGCTGCACCTTCTGTAGTATTTAACACTGTACAAGTTGGTGTATCTGTAGGATCAACATCAGGTACTTCAGGAACCACTGGAACGTCTGGCACATCTGGTACTTCTGCAACTAGTGGGACTTCTGGAACCTCTGCAACTGCAGGTACAAGTGGGACAAGTGGTTCTACTGGTACATCAGGGACTTCTGGTACTGCTGGTACATCTGCACAAGATGGTACAAGTGGTACAAGTGGTAGTAGTGGATTGTCTTGTAATAGTTATAATCTTACATGTCCAGCTGGAGGTGGAGATTGTATAGCAGCTATAAGTTACTGTGATGGTTCAAGTGGATTCCTTACAGTTACACAAGGAACAGCTGCAGATGTTTGTGCAGATGCTACTCCTACAATTAATAATGGAGGTAGTGTAAATATTAATGGACTTTGTTCAGGATCTAGCGGCACATCTGGTAGTTCTGGCTCATCTGGAACAAGTGGAACGAGTGCTGAAGATGGAACATCTGGAACAAGTGGTACTTCAGGAACCAGTGCAACATCAGGAACCTCAGGAACTTCAGGTTCTTCAGGATTAGATGGTTCTAGTGGTACTTCAGGCACAACTGGTACTAGTGGAAGCAGTGGTACATCAGGAACAACAGGTCAAGATGGAACATCTGGGACTAGTGGAACTGCAGGTACTACAGGTACAAGCGGAACATCAGGCACAAGTGGATTAGATGGAGACTTTTATGCTACAACCTCTACAGACTCATTTACATTAGGTAACTCAGGATGTATTGATGTAGATACAGGGTTGGCATATACAACTGCGCAATCTATTATTATAGCATATGATGCTAACAATTATCAAGAGTGTGAAGTTGTAACATATAATAGTACAACTGGAGAGCTTTGCTTTGCAGCACCTACAAGAACTGTAGGATCAGGTACATATACTTCATGGGAAGTTAATTTAGATGGAGCAACAGGAGGCGATGGGTCTTCTGGAACTTCTGGTACAAGTGGTAATACTGGTGTAGATGGTACTTCTGGTACATCAGGTACAAGCGGAACTACTGGAACGTCTGGAACAACAGGTACTAGTGGAACAGCTGGTACAGCTGGTACAAGTGGTACATCTGCTAATGATGGTACTTCTGGGACAAGTGGTACAAGTGGTACTTCTGGTACATCTGGTAGCTCTGGAACAAGTGGTACAACAGGTACTAGTGGATCCAGTGGTAATGATGGAACGTCTGGAAGTAGTGGATCTTCAGGAAGTTCTGGTTTAAGTGGAACTAATGGTACAAGTGGTACAGCTGGTACTTCAGGAGAAGACGGTACTAGTGGTACAACTGGAACCAGTGGTACAAGTGGTAGTAGTGGAACATCTGCTACATCTGGAACCTCTGGAACAACAGGTACAAGTGGGTCTAGTGGTACAGCAGGTACCTCTGGAACTACAGGAACTAGTGGAACATCTGGTAATGATGGCACTAGCGGTAGTTCAGGTACTTCTGGAAACTCTGGTACAAGTGGAACATCAGGAACAGCAGGTACTTCAGGAACATCTGGTACATCTGGAAATGATGGAGAAGGTGGAACGTCTGGTACTTCTGGAACAAGTGGTAGTTCAGGAAGTAGTGGTGTATCAGGTACTAGTGGTAGTTCAGGAACAGCTGGTACAACAGGTACAGATGGTTCTTCAGGAACAAGTGGTACTAGTGGTATAACTGTAGAAGGAACTAGTGGAACAACTGGTACAAGTGGAACAACTGGTACGTCTGGTACTACAGGTACTAGTGGTACAAGTGGCACCAGTGGTACAAGCGCAACGTCTGGTACATCTGGTACATCAGGAGAAAGAGGAGATTTATATGCTACTACATCAACAGATTCCTTTACTTTAGGTAATAGTGGATGTTTAGATGTTGATACTGGCTTAGCATATACTACAGCTCAATCGATAATTATAGCATTTAATGCAACTAACTATCAGGAGTGTGAAGTAGTTACATACAATTCAGGTACAGGAGAGTTATGTTTTGCATCACCTACTAGAACAGTGGGTAGTGGAACATATACATCTTGGGAGATAAACTTAGATGGTGCAACTGGTGGGGACGGTAGTAGTGGTACATCAGGTACAAGTGCTACAGCAGGAACTAGTGGTACAACTGGGACGAGTGGTACAACTGGAACAAGTGGAACAGCTGGTACTAGTGGAAGCTCAGCAACTTCAGGCACTTCTGGAACAACAGGTACTAGTGGTACCTCAGGAGATGCTGGTACATCTGGTACAAGTGGGTCAAGTGGAAATGATGGTGGTGATGGAACATCTGGTACCTCAGGAACATCTGGCACTTCAGGGAATACTGGAACTTCAGGCACGAGTGGTACATCAGGTAATGATGGAAATCCAGGAACTTCTGGTACTAGTGGTACAACAGGAACATCAGGCACAGCTGGTACAAGTGGTAGCTCTGGTAATGATGGTTTAAATGGTACAAGTGGTTCTAGTGGATCTAGTGGTACATCTGGAAACGATGGTGCAAATGGCACCTCTGGAACAAGCGGTACATCTGGTACCTCTGCTACTTCTGGTACTTCTGGTACTGCAGGTACATCAGGAACAACAGGTACTTCTGGCACTAGTGGTTCTAGTGGAAACTCTGGAACAAGTGGTACTTCTGGAACGAGTGGGGAGGATGGAAATAATGGAACATCTGGAACGTCAGGTACTAGTGGAAATAGTGGAACCAGTGGTACATCAGGAGAGGACGGAACAAGTGGAACTACTGGAACTTCTGGTACCAGTGGATCAAGTGGATCAAGTGGAGATGATGGAACAAGTGGTACGTCTGGTACATCAGGAAATAGTGGAACCTCTGGTACTACAGGTACTTCTGGTACGTCAGGAGAAGATGGAACCAGTGGTACATCTGGAAATGATGGAACCAGTGGTACAACTGGAACCAGTGGAACTAGTGGTACATCAGGTAACAGTGGAACATCTGGTACTAGTGGTGACGATGGTACAAGTGGTACTACAGGTACATCTGGCACCTCTGGCACCAGTGGATCTAGTGGTAATAGTGGAAGCTCAGGTACTTCTGGTACTAGTGGAAGTAGTGGAGATGATGGGACATCTGGAACTACTGGTACTAGTGGAAGTTCTGGAACTACTGGTACTTCTGGTACTAGTGGTAACACTGGTGATTTATATGCAACTACATCAAGTACTTCATTCACACTAGGTAATAGTGGTACAATTACAGTAGATGCAGGACTTGCTTATACTACAGCACAGTCTATAATTATAGCACATACTGCAGGCACTTACCAGGAATGTGAGGTTATATCTTACAACTCTGGAACAGGAGCATTACAATTTGGTAGCCCAACTAGAACAGTTGGTTCAGGTACATACACATCATGGGATGTAAATCTTGATGGGGCTACTGGAGGAGATGGAAGTAGTGGTACGTCAGGAACTAGTGGGTCTTCAGGTGACGATGGTACTAGTGGTACGTCTGGCTCTAGTGGTAACAGTGGTACTAGTGGAACTAGTGGTACAGCTGGAACTTCTGGAAGCTCAGGAAATAGTGGAACAAGTGGTACATCTGGTACTAGTGGAACAAGTGGTTCTAGTGGTAATAATGGTACATCTGGTACGTCAGGAACCAGTGGTAATTCTGGAACTTCAGGAACATCAGGAGATGATGGTACTAGTGGATCTAGTGGAAACAGTGGAACCTCAGGTACAACTGGAACATCAGGTACTTCAGGCACAAGTGGAAACAGTGGAACGTCAGGAACTAGTGGAACCTCTGGAACAAGTGGTAACTCTGGTACAAGTGGCACATCTGGTAACAGTGGTACATCTGGAACGTCTGGTAACAATGGTACTTCAGGTACGTCTGGTAGTAGTGGTAACTCTGGAACTAGTGGTACGTCTGGAGATTCTGGAACTTCAGGAACTAGTGGCACAAGTGGTACCTCTGGGGATGATGGAGGTGATGGAACAAGTGGATCTAGTGGCACCTCAGGAACTAGTGGTACAACAGGTACGAGTGGGACAACAGGTACTAGTGGAACGACAGGTACATCTGGTACAACAGGTACCTCTGGTACAAGTGGTTCTTCTGTAACTGTATCAGGAACTACAAATAGACTTGTTAAGTTTACTAGTGGTTCTACCATAGGTAACTCAAATAATCAGGATAACGGAACTACAACAAGTGTTGGTCAGAATTTTGAAGTTACTGATGGACTTGGTGCTGATGAAGTATTTACAGTTTCATCAAGTGATGGATTATTTAGACTAGGGGATATCGAAGGATTAGGAGATGAAATGTATATTGAAGGTGGATATTCTGGTGCATTTAGTATGTATACAGGAGGAGTTCAAGGGCTTCATATGAATAATTCTGGTAGAATTGTTGTAAGTGGAACAACTGAACCTATTGGCGCAACTGCAAAACTTAGTGTAAATGGTAGCTTATATGCCACTGCTGTATATGTTGGTAATAGTACTAATAATTTCATCGCCCAGTATAATAATGGTATGCTTATATATTCCCAAACAGGAACACAAATTAGTCTTGGTGGTGGTATAGGAAACAGACAAAACGATGTTACAGTTGGTAATGGATATTTATATGTAAATAATAATAATGCAGCAGCAGCATTTACTGTTAATGTTTTTCCATTTACAACAAGTAGTAGTTCTACTTATACTCATGATGCAATAATAGCAGGTAGAAACAGTTCATCTACTCCAGGAACTCTTTTATTACACAATACAGACACTACTATAGCTGCTGGTGAAGCAGTAGGTGTTCTTCAATTTGGTGGTAGAGATGATAGTTCTACTTCTTATATTTCTTCTCAAATATCTGCTGAGGTATTTCAAGCTCCAGGAACAGGAGCTACAGGTGGTGGAATATTAAAACTTCAAACATCTGGTACAGGTACTGGTGCACAAGTTATAACACGTATGCTTATTGATCAGAATGGTGATATTGGTATTGGTACAGTTAACGCTACACCTTTAGCTAAATTTCAGGTTGATGGTGATGCTTACTTTAGAGGTGGTCCGTTTACCATGAGTAAAACTGGCGCTCAAGGAACATCTGATATGCTTAAGGTTGATGTTGCAAATGAACAGATAATACTTGGAGATATAGATAGTTATTTTGGTTCGGATTCCAAATTACGTATTGATTTTGGTGCAAGTAATGCAGTATGGGAAAAAACTAGTGTTGGTTGGGGAACTGTCCCTACTGAGAAAATGCATATGCTTAGTGGTACATTCTATCTGGAAAAAAGTTCAATTAAAGATAACGGTGGTAGTGTTGGATTAGCTGGTCAGGTATTAGGAACAGCAGGACAGTATACAAGCTGGACATGGATTCCACAAACATTAACTTCTACATTCTACCATAGTAGTAGCGCTACAAGTGTTATATATATGCCTGTAGGAGGAACAGTAGGTGAAACTACTAGTAATCAATATTATAATAATTTTGTTGCACCTGCTGATGGTAGAGTTAGACAAATAAGAATAAAACATATATCAGGAACAACACCTTCAGCAACAAGTTTTGCATCATTTAGAGTGTATGTAAATGGATCGTTGGTAACATCACAAGTTCCAACAACAACAAATGGTGGATTTACAGGAATGATGGGAGTATATAAATTTAGTGATACTCAAGCAACATTTACTGAAGGAGATAGAGTTCAATTTGCATTTGTAACAAGCGGTGGTGCAAGACTCATGTATGGTTGTACTGCAACATTTCTTATAGAATACTCTGAGCAAACTAGTTAAATAGATATAAAACATAAAAATAATGGCAAGCGATTTAAATAACGATATACAATTATCACATCCTTTATATAAAAATGATCCTGGAAGAACTAGACCAGGAAAGGATGCTGATGGTGTAGTAAGAACGCCTAGTAATGAGACAGAAGAGATCTCAGAACATAATACTATTATAGCTAGTGTTGAGGATGATGCTAGGTTTCAAACTCTCGTACCTATTATAAATAACTTAGAATCTGTAAGAGAAGATTTACAAGACCTTTATACATGGACTGTTTGTGCATTTGGAAAAGATTGTAATAAAGCTGCATCTCAGGGACCTACTGGTGCAACTGGAGCACAAGGACCTAAGGGTGATACAGGTTCTCAAGGACCTATAGGTAATACAGGACTAACTGGTGCTCAAGGTGCCCAAGGTATCACTGGACCAAGAGGTTTACAAGGAGCAACTGGAGGACAAGGCCCTAAGGGAGATCAAGGAGATCAAGGAATAAAAGGTAATACTGGTAATGCTGGAGCTAACGGAACTAGTGGTACAAGTGGAGCTAAGGGAAATACAGGTAGTCAAGGAATACAAGGAATTAAAGGAGATAAAGGACTTCAAGGAATTCAAGGAACAACTGGTGCTAAAGGAAACACTGGTAATGCTGGAACAAGTGGTACTAGTGGAGTAAATGGTGCTAAAGGAAACACTGGTGCTCAAGGTGTAAAAGGAGATACTGGCGCACAAGGTATACAAGGTGTGAAAGGTAATACAGGTGCACAGGGAGATGCTGGATGGGGTATAACTATGAAAGGTGAGGTGGCTACTGAAGCTAACCTACCTTCTACAGGTAATTCTAATGGTGATGCTTATATTGTTCAGGCAGATGACTCTATTTGGTTATGGACATCAGCTGAAGGGTGGATAAGTGGTGGTTCTATTAAAGGACCTCAAGGGGACAAAGGTAATACTGGATCTCAAGGAGCTACAGGACCTCAAGGACCTCAAGGAGTTAAAGGAAACACTGGTTCAACAGGTGCAGCTGGAGCAAATGGTACTAGTGGTACTAGTGGAGCCAAAGGTTCAACAGGATCTACAGGTGCAACAGGTTCTCAGGGAATACAAGGTATCCAAGGTCCAAAAGGTGATACTGGTGCTCAAGGGTCAACTGGTCCAAAAGGTAATACTGGTGCTGCAGGTGCAAATGGAACAAGTGGTGTGAATGGTGCAAAAGGTTCTACTGGATCTCAAGGTTTACGAGGACCTACTGGAGCTGCTGGATCTAATGGATCTAATGGAGCTCAAGGTATTCAAGGTATTCAGGGTGAAAAAGGAGATATTGGGGCTACTGGATCTCAAGGAATACAAGGAGTAAAAGGTAATACTGGAAATACAGGAGCGGCTGGTGCTAATGGAACTTCTGGTACTTCTGGAGTAAACGGAGCAACTGGACCTAAAGGAGATACTGGATCTAAAGGTAACACTGGAGCAGCTGGAGCAAACGGAACTTCTGGAACTAGTGGTGCTAAAGGTAATACAGGATCTACAGGTAGTCAAGGAGCACAAGGAAACCCAGGTGCCAATGGTACATCTGGTACTTCTGGAATCAATGGAGCTAAAGGTAACACTGGTTCTACAGGTGCACAAGGAGTTAAAGGAAATACAGGTAACGCAGGAGCTAATGGTACATCTGGTGTAAGTGGTACATCTGGTGTAAATGGAGCTAAAGGTAATACAGGTAATACAGGATCCCCTGGATCAAATGGTACATCAGGTGTTAACGGAGCAACAGGTTCACAAGGTCCAAAAGGTGATCAAGGTATACAAGGGATACAGGGTGCAACAGGTAGTACAGGTGCAACTGGTGGTAAAGGAGATACAGGAGCTACTGGAGCAACAGGTCCAGCTGGAAGTAATGCAACAATAGCATGGTTTGCAGCCTGTGGTGATAAAGAAACAGACCTTTATGTTGCATCAATTTGTGTAAATGAGAAAGGTGGTTTTATAGGCTTTACAAATAACAAAGGTACAACTGTTTATTGTACAAAAGTTACCCCAAAGCTTTAATCATATCAATAACCTTATTAGATTTTATACCTCTATGGCATTCAAAGTGTCTAGGGGTATTTTTATGTTCAGGGCACCAATCCCAATCTCCTTTATCAAACTTATGGTTAGGATTATTCCAACACCCATGACATAAAGATTCATCAGTAACTCTATAACAACTGAATTCGTGATCAGCTTCTGTAAAGTTTGATATCATCACAACAGGTGTACCTATAGCCCAAGCTAACCAACTAAGTCCACTAGATAGCCCTATGAAGAACTCACTCTGTCTTATACAGTCAATAGTGTATTCTAAACTGGTATCAACTATCTTCTCACAATTATCAAAAGGATTGTTTTCTATAGATGTGTTGATAATAAAGTAACCTTGTTCATGTAAATAGTTTATAACTTCCTGCCACCCTTCTCTTGTCCAGAACTTACAACCAGCTGTAGAGTTAGTAGCTATAGTTACATACTTGCCTGGAACATTATAGTTATCTTTCATACCACATTCGTTCCCCCAGTTACTTTTAACTCTTGGCACTATTTCTTTGTGCGTCAGCCCTAAAATATTGGAGGCGGCCTTTTGTAACGAAATTGTATTTGGCAACTCTGGCTCCCTATTCTTGTCATAAAACCAACCTATCTTGTACATTGCATGTATGTTAGGTACGTCTGAACCAGGATTTACAAACTCTAATTCAGGATACACCTCTTCAAATAAGAAGTTCTTAAAAGTACTTACAATCACTTTACAATTATGCTTATTCTGAAACTCTAATACATAAGGTATCCATGCTATAGAGTCTCCTAAAGAGCTACTGTCGAAAGATATATATACACGCTTATGTTCTAAATCTAACGTCTCATTGTACACCTCTACACCATCTTTTAAAACAACAGTGTTCCACTTTGTATAGTATTGTCTATCAAGAGTTGACCAGTGATTAACCTTCATAACGTTATCATATATGAGCTTTTCTTCATCATATATATGAACAGTAAACTCACTCTTAGATGTCCCTGTAATCTCTATTCTTGGGCTGTCTATAAAGCTTTGATTTATTTGATAATCATCGTGACTTTTTACTTCTAGATTTAAAACATCCTCATATAAATTAGCATGCTTTTTACCAAAGACACTACTAGTGTTATGTGTAGGCACCTCATATTTTAAAGGCTCATTTAACAAGCGCTTTAATTGGTTCTTCATCTTCATAGGGTTTAGATCCTCTATGTAAGGTGTGAACATATCTTTGTACTGTGCAAGGTTACGTGCTAATATAGGTAGGCCATATGAAATAGCTTCTCTAATTGCTAGTGGGTTACATTCCCATATAGAATTAAACATAAATGCATCTGCAGCTAATAAGAATTTATCTACATCATTACGTTCTCCCCACACGGTAACATTGCTTGGCAAGTCTGTCATTAAAGGTTCCCAATAGTCTTGAAAGTTTCCAGCTTGGTTACCAACAAAATGAAACTGTACATTTGGTAGCTTTCTTGCAATAGCTATACCTTCTCCTTGGTTCTTACCTTTAGTCCAGAGCCCTACATTGACTACATGTTTTTTGTTTATGTCAAAATCTAAGTCATATTTAGCATTCATCTTGCTCTGCCAGTCATATATCACTGCGTCTACTGGAAACTCTAGAACTGCTCTGTGAGAAGGCATGTTTTTAAATGTTTCTAAATGATAAGGTGTACAGAATGCATATGCGTCTGGATGGTACCTCTTATCCCTATCAGGTCTAAACGATATATTATGGCAAGTTTCTATCACCTTCCAAGATCTGCCTTCAGCATATAGTAAAGGTAATACCTCTTCTGAACCATCTCCTAAATGCTCACTCATCTCATCTATGTGCACAATATCAATACTATTGTATTTTATAATGTCTAGTAGTTCTGTTTTATCTTCACCTAATGTGTAGAAGTTAGGTACAAGTTGTTTTATCTGGTTTTTTTGTACAACAAAATGATCACTATAATTAGCCCACTCTACTACATATATATTAAAACCTCTCAAGGCCTTTATTCTCTTTAGTAGAAACTCAGGCATCCCACCTGTAGAAAGATGTGGTGCTAAAAACAATACTTTTTTAGATAACTTGTTTATCATATCTTGCATTAAGATTGTATTCTTTTCTCCATGTAAGGCCATAAGGTGTTCTTCTTTTGCAGGAACCGCTACCCATTCTGCTGTATGATTAATGCTACCAGTGAATTCTAATGTCATTAGATCTACATCCTTTGTATAGTTTATATACATTATAGGAAGCCCTTCATGTATATTATACTTCCACAATAGTACATTTGCTATTGTTTCTTCGTGATATGGTGCATATAACTCATGATTAGTTATAACTTTTGGGTGGTTACACATCCATGACCACTCACTTATAAAATCTTTTGACTGCTGTCCTGCTACAAAATATCCTGTTTGCCTATATTTGTTTCTAACTGACTGGTCCACATTAAACAGATCACATGCTGGATACTCTAAACTAAGATGTAATTCATCTCTAGTTTCTACACCACCACGTCCATTTATAAATAGGTAGTCATATATACCTTCTACAAAATAAGGATGTGTACAATTATCAGGGTAATGGTCAAATATTTTGTTTATATTTGAAGTTACTACTGTATCAGAATCTATATATGCTACAGTTTTTGCATATTTATCTAAAGCATCTAAGATAATAGCTGGCCTTTGAATAAGAAGCTTGTATATGTTAGGATCACTTCTGTCAATGTAATCTTTTTTTGAGGAATTTGCACTGTTTAGTGTCCAAGGTATTGTTCTAGATGCATCATGTACAGACTTGTTACAGTTCATCATGTATACAATAACTGGTATATTACTAACATTATTTATACTTTTTACTGCCATTGATACAACATCATAATATGCTTCATTAGCATAAAGTACAAAGGCTTTATCTACTTTCATAAAGTTTTATATTTGTAAACAAAGTTAGTAAAATAAATTAAAAGTTTATGCTATATTATGCAAATAATTTGACTAACAGTTTTGGTATTCTAAAAAGTTTATCTATATTTGCTCATTACATCGTGTAACCTCTACACAACTACACCTATATCTACTATAAAACCATCCACTACACTTATAGAATAGGTGTGTTACTTTTATATATATATAAAGAATAAATCATGGCTGACCACACTGCTTATCAACAACAAGTAAAACAAGAATTAAAAAACATGGACCATCGTTTAGACGAGATGGAGGAAAAAATGAACTCCATTGATACAAAATTAACACAAGTAGTTGATGCAATATTAGGAAACTCCCTCACTAAAACAGGTGGATTTGTTAATGATATTGATGAACTTAAAAAGAAAATAGAGTTATTAGAATCACAAGTTGAAAAACAAGAAGAATTTAAAAAGAAATTCTCTTGGACTGTTGGACTTGTTACAGCAGGGGCACTAGTTATACAGTATTTAATTAATCTATATTCTAAAATTAAATAATATGAAAAAGTTAAAAAACATTATAAGCGTTATTAAGAACTGGATTATTTCAAATGGAGTTGAAGGCGCTTTAGGATTAATTCTTGGACTCATTCTTTGGGTTGCAGGATATAAGATATGGGCAGGTGTGTCTTTTGGCGTATTTGCACATAAGAACTGGGATATTGTAAAGTCTTGGATCAATAAAAATATATGAGTAGAAAAGAGAAGATAGATTATTACTTAAAGAAATGGATCAGTAGGAAGCTCACTGTGTTTATAGTAGCTTGCTTTGGTCTATTCTCTGATAATATAACATCTTCTGACTGGGTAATAATAGCCACTGTATACATATCTATACAAGGTGTTTCTGATCTAGTAGAAAAACTATTCAAAGCAAAGAAATCAGATAGTCCAATATATAATCCTTATTCTAATGAAGAAGGGCCATGAGAAGAATAGACAAGATCATATTACATTGTAGTGCTACTCCTGCTGGAAAACACTTTGACGTTGATGAAATTAGAAGATGGCATGTTGAAGGAAGAGGTTGGAGAGATATAGGATATCACTATATAGTTTATTTAGATGGAAGTATACATAACGGAAGACCTGTTGAAATCCCAGGGGCTCACGTCAGGGGAAAAAATAAACATAGCATTGGTGTTTGTTACATTGGTGGAGTATCTGCAGTAAAAGATAAAAGAGGTAAGTGGCCTGCTGAAGACACAAGAACACCTGAACAAAAAGAAACTTTATGGAAATTACTCATGGAGTTGATGGCTTGTTATGATGGTGCAACTCTTCACGGACACAATGAGTTTGCCAGGAAAGCTTGTCCAAGTTTTTCTGTGGCAAGAGAATATAAAGATATAATAGAATTCTATGAAGATAATTAACTTTTTCAAAGAACAATGGTTTTTTGTTTTATTTATTATAGTTTTATTAATGATGCAATATGAATCAGATAAGACTATAAAGAACTATGAAGTACAGTTAAAAGAGTTAAACTTACAAATAGAAATCTACGAAAGACAAGATGCACGTATGCAAATTCTTGTAGATAGTTTTAGTACTTTAGATACTAGAGTGGTGGAGAAAATAAGAACCATCAAAGAAAAAGAATATGTACAAATTAAAATGGTTGATAATATGCCTGTTAGTGACCTTCAAGAGTTTTTCACAGACAGATACTCTGAGGGCTCCAGTAGTAACACTAACTGAGAAGCAAGCTAAGCAGGTAATAAAAGATCTAATTCAATACGATAACCTTAAACTTATAACAGCAAAGTTAGAAGATAGAATATCGTTATTTGAAAGAAAAGAATTTAGTCTTCTACAGAGACTAAACTTGAAGGACAGTATTATCTCTACCAAAAATGCTTACATAGACATACAAGAAGATATAATAAACAAGAAAAAACCTCTTAGGTTCAATGGTTTTGTAGGTGTACAAACTTTTCAAGCATCTTTAATAGACCCTATTCTATATTTTCAAACAGATATGGAACTTAAAAAAATAACTGTAGGAATTAGAGTATTTGCACAAGTTAATAATGTTGTAGGATATGGTTTTGTAGTTCAGTATAAAATATTTTAAAATATGAGAGATTACGATATGGATGATTGGGAATTAGAAATAGCATTTCACTGGCC
>WLWF01001676.1_pt1 | contig 17355 bp, 22 predicted proteins | sample 6718331 | NCBI WGS metagenome assembly WLWF01 (sample SAMN12718692, study PRJNA515312) | sponge metagenome | isolation source: marine sponge | host: Mycale hentscheli | place: New Zealand: South Island, Marlborough, Capsize Point | collected 2003-05-01
TTATGGCCTCTGTGCCAAAAGAAAACGCTTCCGCAATTAATTCAAGATTAGTATTTGTAATATCGCCCCAGTCACCAGCTTCATCCCCAGTAGTTATCTCAGTGAGTCTAAGGTCATTTACATACGTAGCCATACTACTTTCCTATTTCATTTTTGTTTTGCTTAAAGCAGAACCTGTTATATACGCTGCTACTATACCCGTATTTGCAATTAAAAACGTCGATAATACTGGCGATACAGTTTCCATTCTACCTAAAGAAACTACAGGAAGCAACAATAAAGCCACACCCACAATAGAAACAGCCATAGACACTATAGCCATCATCCTTTGTGTATCAGCTTGTTTGTCTTCGTTCTCAAGCCTAATCCAAGTAGCGTGGCGGTCCATTTCTTCATCTGTAACAACGCCATCTCCGTCAGCATCTGCTACGGCGTACTTGCTCTTTTTTTGAAGCTTTTTTGTCATTTTGACATCCCCGCTAATGGATTTTCTAAGGCTTTTCGTATCTTATCGTCTAAGTCTTTCTTTAAATTTTCTATTAACTCTCTGTTTTCTTTCGCTAGAGCATCCATCATAGCTTGCGTTTCCGCTAACTTCTTGTCGAGTCTGTCCACTACTCTATCCCTTCGCTCCTCTGAACTAGAAATAAGACCTCGTATAATTGTTACGTTATCAGAACTGGTCTTGTTGACATCTTCTACAGACTGCCTGTTCCTCGCTTCTTGCTTGTCCAATACAGCGGTTTGTTTGTCCAAGTTGGCATTAAGTTTATCGGCGGTCACTTCTATGTGGTTGTTTAATTCAGCCACGTCTTGGTTTAAGTCCATACGAAGATCATGCAAGTCTGTTTGTAGAGTAGCGGCAATGGCTTTCACACTGTTAATTTGTTCTCGAATAACCGCTGAAGTAGCCTCGTCCACCTCTTTTAACAATTCAAATTCTTTTTCAACTATTTTAAGTTCGGAATCGGTCTTGCTAATATGGGATTCTATCCACCCCATATCGGGGCTAACATATTCTTCTACGGCCTGTTGTAAATCTTCATAATCTTTGTAAAATTCAAAAACCGCCCAAGATCCACCAGCCAAGGTTCCCATCAAAGGTAAGATCCAAATGAGTTTACCAAGGAAACCTTTACCAGATACCTTTACGCCACCATACTCTACTTCAGCCATAACTAACTCTTTCGTTTTTTAGGAAAACCCGCTTTCATATTAGCATATGCTTTTGGCGAAATTGTGCTTTTCTTTTTAGAACGAGATTTTCCCGCTTTTTTTCTTGCATTTATATTAGCATATAATCCTGGTCTTTTAGCTGTCATTTTATTTCCTACTCATATTGAAGTTCAATTAAACTATTCATTTTTTGGCTAGACCCAACTACCATCAGGTACGCTGCTATATTATTATCAGATAATTTACCATCTGGCACTACTATATCAGAGAAAAAACCCGGTGTATCCCGTAATTGTTGTTGATTTTCAAAAAAAGATTTTGAAGATCCTATTACGTTCATAACAATAAGGGTCTTTAATTGGTTGGTAGAATCATATCTTCCTTTGTCCCCCATCTTCTTTACTATCTTAGATCCAGCTTTCTGTTTGTCAGCCTTCTTTTGTTCTTCGGTCTTAACTTTCTTTTTCTTTGCAACTTTTATTTCTTTCTTAGGCTCTTCCTTGACCTCTTCTTTAGGCTCTTCCTTGACCTCTTCTTTAGGCTCTTCCTTGACCTCTTCAACGGGTTCTGACTCTGGCTCTGACTCTGGCTCTGGATCAGTTTGCGGTTCAGGTTCAGGTTCAGGTTCAGGAGTAACTTCAACAGGTTCAGGTTCGGGTTCCGCAGAAGCAACTTCTATCTTTTCAACAGGTGCCTCTACTTCAATGTCCATTTCCATTTCAACATCTACCACGGTAACAGGGACTTCCATCTCCATGTCAGGCATGTCAAAGTCCATCTCCATGTCAGGCATTTCAAAGTCCATCTCAAAATCTATTTCTAAATCAAGTTCCAACTCTACTGACTCATATGAATCTTCGCTTGTGTCTCCTCCGTCAATAGGTTCTAAATCAAAACCGCCATCGGGTTGCTCTACAGGCATGTTGTTGTCAAAAATATCTTTTACTATTTCTATTTCTGTTTCAGAAGCACCATCATTATGTAGTACATATTGTTCAACTGTGGTTATTGATTGTAATACAATCTGACTTACTACGTTATACAACACATTAATAGTAACATCATCAAAGACTGGACCAATAGCAAGGTTAACATCTCTACCACCTACTTCCACAATAAGAGTAGTAAGCCCATCAGAAAAATCAAAACCACCTGTGTACTGTGCATATCCACTGTCAACTCCTGCCGCTGATAATACATCCGTACCCGCAAACTTAACGGTAGAACCGTCTTTGCCTGTGATATGCATGTATATACTATCGCTAGAATCTTGCTTATCCACTTTTATACTATACGTTGTTTTACCACCTTTTTCTATATTTAGATTTTGAATATCAATTGTTTGTATGAAAGTGGTTCCCATTCCAGAGACACCCATCGTAGAAGTACTATTACCAGATCCTGTTATCTGAGCGCATTTATCTGTGCCTAAATCACCACAGGTAGATCCTGTTGACATCGAAGCAGGACCTTGGCCTCCCCAATCATAGTCCATATCACCCTGCTTCGTAGATGATACATAAGTAGAGTCAGAAGAAAGTACATCTCCAGAATCCTCGTTAGTAACAGTGTCTACAGTCGTAGTCGTAGTTGTTACAGTAGTTGTTAGAGTCCCTTGTCCATCATTTTGTGTTGTCTCTTCTACTGTTTCTACAATCGTATAGAATACATCTGGATCACAAAGGCCTACAGTTCCTGTTGGGCATACCTCGTCTGCCTTAGATAAGGAGCAGCATAAGGATAGCACCAAGAGGCTTAAACCACATATGCTTCGTACCTTCATTATCTAATGGCCTTTTCGTTGGTTCTTTCTTCTTTTCTACTTTAACAGGTTTTACTTCTTCTTTAGAGGTGTTCTGTTCTATAACAATAGCTTTTATGCTAGAGTCCTCTGGTATTAATTCTGGATTTTTTTCCCACGCGGCTTTTGCTTCATCACCAATCTTACCCATAAATGGACACGGAGTCCCAGCCATCCACATACTTGTAAATACGTTTCCATCTCCACATAAATGTGATACTGCGGCTACCTTCATACCCATTCCAAAAAGACTACGGCTTAATTTGATTCTTTGGCACACCTCATCTGTAATAGTTACACCTGTAGAAATACCTAAGACTTGAGTCTGCACGGATGCGGCGGCAGCAGATTTACAAACATCACTGTTGTTTACCACCACGCTTGGAGCACTGGCAGTCGGTACAGATTTGTCCGTTACCACAGTTGATGAAACCGTGTTAGAATCCGCAGCATGAACTTTTAAATACTCTGTTGACCATATAGCAAGAAGAGATATCAATCCCATGTAGATCATCATAAAGTAGAAGATTTTTCTAAATATCATCTCTATCTTCCTCTGTTCCTAGCCTCCATAGCGTCTCTTTGCACTTGGATGCGTTCTCTATTAACTTCGTTTCTATCATCCGCAATCTCTTCTTGAACCTCAAGACGAGCCGCATCTGTAGCAGAGCGTTGTTCCATCTTAGCCGCTTCCATAAGTAATCGAGCGTTGTCTACTTCATTGTCTTTCTCAATGTCGTCTCGTTTCAACTGCAACTCTTGCATTCTAATTTGAACTAACGGATCTGCCATTGGATCATTCGGCGGCGGTATCAACTGTGCTACAATCTCTTCCATCATCTTAGCGGATATCTCTGCAACGTAATTAGCTAAAGCCGATGGGTTTTGAAGACCAGCTTGTATGTCAGCAATCTCTTGTTGTGCTTGTTCTGGACTGATGCCTCCTGATTGAGCCAGTAACTGTACCTGTTGCATAATGTCCTGTGCCTCTTGAACCGCTTGATTTGTAGCTTTAAAATTCAAATGCTCTTGAAGATGTGCATAAAAAGTTCCCATCACTTGTGGTGACGTTTGAACAAGAGGTGTTTTCATAAAGATCATATGCGCCATGATATGTGCATCATGGTTCTGATCTGGAAAAGCTTGAAGCAATTGTCCTGATAACGCTCTTGCGTTTTCAATAGCTGGATCCATAGGTTGCGGTTCTGGTATCGGAGGTAAAATCTCATCTATGTTTTGAACTTCTAACGCCTGGTACATACGTTGATACGATGTGTACAGGTTATGCATCTCTGGATTAGATTGCGCTAATTGCAACTGACTTTGAGCAAGTGACACACGTTGTGCCATAGAGAAGATGTTTGGATCGGATACTGGTAGTATATCTACACGCCCGTCAAAATCCTGTTGTTTAATCTCGGGACTCGCACCCGCAACTTGATACGGATAAAACGGCGGTAGGTTTTCCGCAATAATCCGAGCGAGTATTCTAAACTCGTTTTTCTGAGCGTAGTGCAATCTCTTATGTATCGCTGACATCACCTTCATGCCGCGTTCCAGCATAGCAACTGTTGTGCCTACTGGTGTTTCTTGGTTCATGTTGTTGACCTGTTCATCAGCAACAGAGATAAATCTCCGTCCACCTTCGATCAGTGCAGCAAGCAACTGAGCCAAAGTCCCAGATGGTTCTTTATAAGGAAGAGGCGTAATCGCACTCCTTATATCCCCACCAGGTACATCTATATCCCGCCATTCACCCGGTTGTAATGGGTCATCCGAATTACGCACCCTTACACCTCTGGCCTTGAATCCCGCTGGTAAGTTAGCCAGCGTTCCCGCATCAATTAGTTGACGCAGGATGCTTGTAGCAGCCCGTCCAAGACCCCCAATCATGTGAGTTAAACCAAAACCGTAGAAGCCTAACCCAGGCATGAACTTATAATGCACAAAATATTGAATAGCTTGTTTTAGCGGATCTGATTCCGCAAAATTTCTTCGTATAGATAATACATCTCCACTGCTCTTATCTATTGTTACGATGTAAGGTATTTTAATTCCTGTTAATTCACCTTGTTCATCTTTATCTTCAAAACCCTCTATGTCCATCACAGAGTGTATTTCTAGTATGTTTCTAATTTCATCTTTATATGTTCTGGATATTCCCTGAAGCTCATCTACTTTCTGTACCACGGAATCATCTTCGGCATCTCCCGCATCTCCGAGTTCCATATCTCTATACATACCACTGACCTGAAGTTTTCGAACCTCATTGTCTGTCATCTTTAAAACATGTGTAATTCTAGGTGATGTGACTAAATCAGTCGCTGTATACGGAACCACCACATCTTGAGCGGCTACAAACTTAGATACTGGACGACCTTTGGCTTCGTCATAATACACTTTCTTAAACGTAGAACCAGATAGAGGTAAGTAAAACAACATCTGATCCATGTCAGGATCGAACTCCTCCATCTTCTCAAGAATCAAATAATTCATAAAGTTCTTGACACGCGCCGCTTGACTCTCAGTCTCTTGATTCGACAACCCAAGAACTTTTGTCTTAACAGGGCCACCCGAAGGCAACAGTTCTTTATATGCCTGTGATTGGAATTGAGTTACAGACTCAGCAATCAACGGATGTGTTACACCAGACGCTCCTTCAAATGGAACGGAACGATCTGTACTTTGTACACCCAGAAGATCTAAACCTTTAGTATATGTTTCTTCCCACTCGTCCCTCGATTCAAGATCATCCTCAAAAGATCCTCTTAAATCATTCGATATATCTTTTAACACCTCTTCGTCTAAATACTCAGCTAGGTTTGAGTCATGTTCAATCATCTCGTCAATGTCCATGCCAGTTGCTTCTGCAATCGCTTGAACAATAGCCCCGCCTTCAGCGTCAGGAATAATTTCTGCGCCACCCTCAAAGTTTTGAGGTTCCATTATCTCAACTTCTTGTGCAAGAGCTCCTGCTTCAGGTCCTCCTTGCATAAGGCCAGAATCTACAATTGATCCCATTGGTCGTGGTGGTCGTGCCATTAATAGTACTCCCTTTTCTGAGGGTAATAATCTTCTTCTAAGTCTTCCCCGTCAAGAGAAACAAATCCTCCTTGACGAAATCTCATTATTGCTAACGTCATACTATCACAAAAGTCATCATGATCGCCATTAGGAAATGAAGCTACTTCTTCAATTACTTCATCTGTAAACTTCTTATCTGTTGGTGCCCATACTACACCAGCTTCAAACATTGGTGCAACCATATGCATACGAGTTACCTTATCATTGCCTTTACCAGGAGCAAAACCCAAAGCTGGAATGCCTCGAAGTCGTAGCTCCTGTATCAAAGGAGTACCCGTGGCTTTTGCTTCTATCAATACCATGTCTGGTTCCCAATACTCATGTTCGTCAAACGCTACTTCCTTTAGTTCTGGAAAATTCCAACGTCCTCGCTGGGCATCCAGTAATATTATATTGTCAGGTCCGCCTTCTTCTGGGTTAAATATACCCCAAGTTGTGATCGCTGAATAGTCCGCAGTTTCTTTTTTTGAGAATGCCGTGTCATATGCTTGTAAAATATACTTTAATGGTGGTACTGTTTCCTTCTCCCAAGGCTGCCACCACTCTCTTTTAACGATTGCACCCTCTGAAGTAGTCGGTTGTTGTTGCCACTGAGCAGACCACTTAGCTACAGGAAGAGAGGCTTTTATGGACAATAATGCGTCTTTTTCCCAAAATTCAGGCCATAATGCCTTATCTGAGGGTAAAATAGCAGGAAATTCCACGACTTCCCACTGATCTGACATCACATCTGACCCCTGTGCTGCCAATAATCTACCCGTTAAGTCCTTCTTTCCCCACCTTGTCATAACAATTATGATGGATCCACCAGGTTGAAGACGCTGTCGAGGACCAGAAGTGTACCATTCATACGCATGATCAAAGGCAGTCTCGCTTAAAGCGTCTTGTTCCGAGTGTGGATCGTCAATAACAAACAAATCCGCACCACGACCCGTGACTGCAGCACCTACACCCGCCGCAAAGTACTCCCCACCAGCACTTGTTTGCCATTTTCCTGCACCTTTATTGTCTTCTTTTAGGTGTGTATCTGGAAAAACGTCCTTATATTGCGGATCATCTATCAAATCCCGCACTTTTCTACCAAAACGCACCGCTAGTTCCGTATTATGGGTGGCTTGAATGATTTTTAGCTTGGGATTACGTCCCAAAAACCATGCTGGCATGAGATATGAGGCAAATTCCGACTTAGAATGACGTGGTGGCATGTTAATAATAAGCCTTTTTAGCTTACCTTCCGCCACTTGTTCTAACTTTTCAGCAATAATCCTGTGATGTCGGCCTTCAATGAAGTTTTCGTACACATGATGTGCAAAAGGCATGAACTTTTCTTGCGCCTCGTCCCTAAGATCAAGACGTTTCTTTGCTTCTGTGAGAGATAAGATCTCTTTTAGTGCCTCTTCGGGAAGAGCTTGTAGGTTCATTAGACAATAGTTGGGTAATTTTGAAGCTGAAGGATATCAGCTAAACCGCCACCGCTACTCCCTGGTTGTAATCTATACGGAGCTATATTTGAAACTGCTTGTGGTGTATACGGAGAGTCACTAATCGTTGGACGTGTTACTGGAGGAGCCGTAATGACTTCACCTTCATCCATAACTTCTTCGTCCTCTGTTATAGGAACACAAACTGTTTCTCCACTTTCTAAAATCATAGGCTCATAACCAGGAGGACACTGAACTGGGCCACCGCCCCCTCCGCCATCTCCACCACCGACACCAATATTAGCTGCTGATGGATCAATTGCACCCGTTGTCATTAGATCTTCAAGTTGATCCGCATCATCATAAATCGTTTCAACAGGATCTCTTAAATCATCCGTGCCAAACATAGTATTGTCTGAGGTGTTCAACTTAGCACGTCTCTTGGCTCTTGCGTCAGTAATCACTTTCTCTAGGACTGGTCCGTCTAGACCTGTACTCGCACTTCCGTCTGGGTTTTGTACCATGTTAGACACGCTCGAAGGGGAAAGTGCGTCAAACTCACTGAAACCTTCTAACGAAAGACCACCGTAAGGAGTTCTTTCAGGGGCAGGAAAGGATGGTCTATCTCTATCTAAAAATGCGAACTCTTGTCCACCGTAAGGAGCTAGAGATTGATCCGCTCCCCCAAAAGAAGCTTCTCTAGCTGCTCTTTGTTGATTTTCAACATCAAACGTAGGTCTAAAGCTTGAAACTTCAGGGGAACCCATATTAAAACCTGAGAACCCTGCTGTTACGGGATTAATGTTTTCTTGCGTCACAATCTCTGGTACATATCTGTCTTGAAGGTAACCAAGGTTAGCATCATCAAGAGAAGCAGCTTCACTTGCAGACATATCATAGAAAGGTTTATCAGTAATAGGAACTCGCTGACCTAGGCTATTTATCTGCGTTTGTCTTTGCATAGCTGCTTGAGAATCTGCTTCGTTAATAACATCTGATATACGCGCTGTTTCGGCATTGTTATATTCATTACCAAATGCATCATAGAAGTTAGGATCATAAGCCTCATTTAATTTATCTCTCAACCGCATAGTTCTTAGACGATCCATACTTAAATCATCAACTGCTCCAAATCTATCTTTCTGTGCTTCAAGTAAGCGTTCTTCAACCGTCTTACCACTCGCATCAAACTGAACAGGAGGAGGCGTAAAGTTAGGGCCTTGCTGACTCATTCTCGTAGGATCGATGTTCATGTTAATAAAAGGATTAATAGCCGAGGCAGAAAATGGACCAGCTACCTGTGGCTCAAAACCTGTCAATGGATTATTGCTTACAGAATTTACCCCACTCATAAGAGCATTCGTTATCCCACTACTTGTCACTTCATCAGAAAGATTTGACGATTTATCTCCACCACCTAAATCATCAGACAAAGCACCTAAACCTCTGGTTACAGCACCCATCATTCCACCCTGACCGATAAAGTCTACACCACGTTGAAGCCCTCGGCCCAAAAGACTTTCTCTGCTTGGATCATACTGCGGAACAAAAACATCGTTCTGTGGATCCTGAAGATAAGGAAGACCGGGAATCACGGCACTTGGATCATAAACCAATTGACCCCTACCCCTCTCATCCATAAATCTATTAGGACCCATACCTTGAACCGTGCCGTCTTCAGCATAATCCACAAGATCCAACAAAGACGTGTTTACATCTCCTTCTTGCGCGGCCCTCGAACCAGGGCCATATTTAACCTCGCGACTCGCTGCACGGCGCATGTCTGTTAAAGATGGCGTACCTCGCAACGCATCTAGTACCTCTCTTCCACCAAAGAAGTTCCCAGCGCGATTGATTCCACCAACCGTCTTTCCATCTGCATTAACAAAACTTGTGTCGTTTCTCGTAACGCCTATGTTGCCTAATTTGCTATCAATGTTTTCCGCAAAAGTATCATCCATTGGAGAACCATCTGACATCGTTCTGTCCGTAGGTCTGCTATCTAAATAACTTCTTGCCGCAAGCTTTCCAGAATCCCTGTCTGCAAAGTACCGTCTCGTAACAGATGGATCTTCACCTCTAGCTGTAGCGTCTCTTCTTATCGCTGCGTCTTCAGCGTTTCCTCCGCCGCCTTGATTGCCTGCACCCATCTTAAATGCTCCTATTCGTCCATTGTTTCTTGAACCCTGTTCTATGAGCAAACGCCATAGGTTTATCAGGATGCTTCTTCGATAAATACTTACGCATGTCCCTCACAATATGAAAAACATCCGCCGATCCGTAAGGTATAATTAAATCTACTACATACAATAGATCACCCTCGTTCCTCTTAAATACTTCAACACCGTCAAACTCTAATGTATCAAACTCTTGCTCAGTAAACCATGCCCACGTTACAAAACCAATACATTTCTCTTTCCTATAATATACTCTTATTCTCTTGTTGTCTATCGCTGGCACTAATCGCCAACCGATTGTCTCACTTTTGTAGCTCCTATATGGCTCAACCGTTGTCCATAAATCTAATGCGTCCCCCAATATATCCTTCATCTAAGTGCTGAAACAATCCCCCCACCTCTATAGTTGAACATTGGAAATCTTTTAAATTGTGGCAACATCAATGCATCTGGTGATTTAAGAGTACTCCTATCTAGGGTTATGTAATTGTCCCCTATAAAATCCGCAGTCGTCGTTCTTGGAGCTAATGCCTTTGGATCAATGATGTTTTCTATAACTAACGAATCTGGGTCAAACATCGTATCTATTCGCTTGCCGCCCTTTTCAGATCTTCTAATGCTAGTACCTGGTATAACATCGTAAGGCCTATTCATTGCTCTGACCACCTCGTCCGTAGATTGCATCCAATCGGTTCCCGTGTAATCCTCTAACCGCTCTGGAAACCCACCCCTGTATCGCACACTAGCATCACCAGGGATCTTGTTCCATGTCTCACCTCGCGCGTCTACAACAACGCCACGTTTATAAGGATCTCTCATAAAAAGATACTCGTTAGGTTTTTTTCCGTCAGAATATGTTCTCGCAACTCTTGGATTAGTAGATGTAAACTGTCCCCATTTACCCACCAACCGTGGATCTGCACCCGTTCTTCCAGCGTAAACTGTCTTAGGGTCACTCCCTAAAATATTTCTTGCACGTTCACGAACACCCGCCCTACTCATATCGAGGTTCAAGTCTCTTGCTATCTGTTGCCTAATCTTCAACTCTTGAGGTAAATCCCTGTGACGAAAATCATATACATAATCAGGACCAAATTCATCTAAAAGATCCTCCCTCTTAACCCCCTTCATAACCTGTACATCTCTTGGCATGACCCTCGGACCAAGGTCCAAGATCCTTCGCGACTCCTTTTGTGAATCCGATAACGTCTTAACTCGTGGCGCGAACAAAGAACCAAGTCCCCCGCTACTCGTGCCTGATGGTTTAACATTAGGTTTATATAGGTTCGGAAAATTCAACACTACCCGTGGACCCGTTCCATACCCAATAGACGATTCAAGGATCTCCATTCCTGTTTCACCCACGTTTTGCCGAGTCTTCTCACTTGTAAACGGTAAGAACATATCTGAAAGAGCTCCCACACCTGTCATCACAGCACCAGGAAGAGCCTTAAACGCAGTCGTTCCAACATTAACAGGATAATTAACAATGTTACGAAGTAAACTTGATGGATTATCTGGATTATAATTTATAACAGGATTTTCTCTAACAACATTTCCTATGCTCCTTAACCCTTGTCGCGTAAGAGGATTAACAGGAGAACCCAACCCAGAATAAAACCGATCTATCCTAGCCCTCGGACCACCACCAGTATCTACCGCAACAGCCTCACCCGTCCGATCTAAATCATCCCGTTCCCCAACCTCTGTGTTTCGAGGAGGAGTAAGTGCAGATTGTTTTAAAGCTTCCTTAGTGATTAAATCTTCACGAAGAGAACGCATACTAGCCTGATCAGCCGCTCTAAATCTCTCTCTGTCTTCAGTAGGATTACCGCCACCCTTATCTTCTGTACCCATTATCTAATCTCCAAGCTCAAATAACAATAACATTAATACAACAACCTTTCAATTGACTCCTCCATATTCTTATCCGTAAAACTCTCCACAGTAATAGCACGATTACCAGGCATACTGTCAAACAATAATAAACGCGGTATGTCTAATGCCACAAACGAATACACATCCGACACAACCTTAGAACGATTCTTAAAATGATACCGAACCTTGGACCGAGGTTCAGGGGTCGGGCGACTCGATGCCTTGACCTGTACCGTTAACATCCGACCAGACTTCGTCTTTACCCATAAATCATGTCCATAAATATCTACATGCGTGGTCCTCGTACCTCGCAACTCGAGTATGTAACCTGTAAAATATTCTCCTGCCCTCCCGATACTTTCGGAATCTGGCAAGTACTACGTCCTTTCACCCCAATGAACACACTGATAATCCTTTGGTCTGTGGTCTGGGAACCTATGACTTACATACGCGATACCAAGTTTTTTCAAGTCAATCAAACATTCTTCTTGAGTAGCAAAATTAGGACCGCCAATAGCAGTACAATCCGTCTCGGAAAAAATAGAACACATTAAGATTACACCAGTCCACATTTAAGTAGTGTAGCACAGAAAAAGACGCATTGCAAAATCTAGGAGGAGTTGACCCTGCAATGCGTCAATAGGCTCTGGGCAATCTGGGAGGGAGAAGCCCGGCCTAAGACATAATAACTTTAGGAATGAAAAAAGGTCAAATGAAAATATACCCACGATTTTTTAGCTAGGGTATTCTTTTGCAAAAAAGGGAAACGGAAAAAGACCCGAATAATTTTATGTAGCATTGAATTTATAAAACTTGTACTCCTCGCTAATCGCTCGTCGCCGCGCCCCGTCAAGGGGGGTGTGCGTTTTTGTCGCGCACTCGGATCTTGGCATGGATTAGGCCAAGTTACCCCTAGATATATTTAATATATATATAATTAATTGTAGTTTATGGGTTGACTCTCTGGGGTATCTGGATTAGTATCGTAGATACTAACCATAGAAAGGGTTTAACATGACTATTTTAACAAATACTAGAGATCTTCATAAGATCAATACCTACCTACTAAAAGCTACTAGAATCGAGGACCTAGTTGCTAGGCACGCGACTATAGTAGAGGTCAAGAAGTTTATAGCTGACCTTGAAAAAGATAGCCGAGCCGAGTTACTACACTATGACCTAGCCGAGATGGTAACCGAAACATATACACCCATGCCAACCAAGGCGGTACTTGAGGCCAAGTTCGGTAAAGCTTTCCTTAAACTATTTAAGAGCAAGACCAAGAAAGTATTTAGGATAAAGAATAGCTAGATTATTTCGAAGTAGGGTGGCTCTTGCCACCCTATCACGAAGCAATCACGCTTCATAAAAGAGGAAAACAAAATCATGACAAACTTACCTTTAACATTTGATACCCAATTCGAGATACCAGAGGGTCTCTCCAAGATAGGGTTAAAAGCCGCCAAGGCTATACGAGCATTTGCTAAAAAGCGTGGCTTAAGTACTGGAGGGTGCAAAACTTTTTACTCTCCCCAAGAGTGGAGAGAGAGGTGGGAGGAGTACGGTGAGAACTCCGAATTAATCGTCGTCTATGACGGTGGAGACCTAGCCCAATTCTTTAACGAAAGTTACGAAGCATACGATCAGATAGATAGAATGAGTAAGGCTCTTGAACAAAAGGGGGTTTATTCTGAAAACATTTATAATTGGTGTTCTGGTATATACGAGGACAGATAGTTTCGAAGTAGAGCGGCTTCGGTCGCTCTATCACGAAGCAATCAAGCTTCAGAAAGCGAGACATAATGATTAAAGATAGAGATGAACCGATAGCTGAACTCAAGCTATCAATAGCTGATTTAAACTTCTTAACTGATAGCTTAGAGCATTCAGCGTCTAGAACTCAGAATAAAGATGCATTAGAATTGCTTTATTTTTTAAGAGGTAAAAAGAATAAACTCATAAACCAAATGGCCGCTGAATGCGTCCTTGAATATAAAGAGAGATATGGATCATGATTAGAGATTTTATAGGAGCGGCACTAGGTGCCGTCTTAGTCTTCGTAATATTCCTATGCATTCTAAGCATAGGGTTCGGCCTATCGACTGGGCTAGATCAATAAAGAGGAGCGGCTTCGGCCGCTCTTTTCTTTTTCCTAGGTGCTTAAAACACATAGAAAAAAGAAAGGCGCAAGGCGCAAGGCAACGCGCAAAGATCATATAGAAAAAGCTTTAACTTGTCTTAAATATGTATATAATGGGGTCATAATAATAATAAAAAGAAAGGGACAAAATGAAAAATGGAATAATATACAAGGGCCAATCTCTACTCGATGGGAAGCCCATAGTCGCCATTGCTACCTATAGCGATCGCAACACCAAAACCGGGAAGGTTCTACAAACCTATATCATTCGCTCCGATATCTCGCCGCTTGACGCAAGCAAGAATGGCGAGGATTTTTCTATCTGTGGTGACTGTGAGTTTAGAGGCGAAGTAACGACCGACCCCGAACGCAAGCAAGCAAAAAACCGCAAGTGTTACGTTAACCTAGGACAAGGTCCAACTATCATTTATAAAGCATATCATCGCGGCGTTTATCCAATGGCTACCAATCACGCCGACCGAGTAGAACTTGGCGAGGCTCGAGTTGTAAGGCTCGGCACCTATGGAGATCCAGCCGCCGTTCCCTCTTGGGTATGGGATCAACTCCTTAGTGAATGCGAAAGCCATCTTGCATATTCTCACCAGTCTGGTTTTAGACCAGACATAACAATGCAAAGCGCGGACACACTCGCGCAAGCTAATCAACATTGGTCTAAAGGTTCTAGAACTTTCCGAGTAATAGACGCGCTTGCGGATATCGATAAGGTTAACGAGATCTTATGTCCAGCAAGCAAAGAAGCTGGTCGTCGCGTCCAATGCGTGAAGTGTAAATTGTGCTCGGGATTGACGAGCAACAGCAAAAAATCTATAGCTATAGTTAAACATTAATATGGTTGTCTCCGCCAAGCCCTCCACCTTGGGCTTGGACAACTCGCCAGGTCCTTTTGGACCTGGCATTTTTTACCGGGACTCCATAAAAAAGAGAAGGGCGCAAGGCGCAAGATTCAAGGCGCAAGGCGCAAGGCCTCGAACAAGGACGCAAGATCCTCGAACCTTGAACCACCGCAAACCAGGCCTTGGTTCACCAGTTCAGGTCCCTTTTCCCCCCCAAATAAATATAGGTCGGAGGGGGAGGCACCCTCCACCAAGAAAAAACTTTTACCTCCTCGTGCATAATATGCCATATGCCATGCAACTTGGTGAGGAGTGACTCGGACGGCATTTGCTTTGGTTACCTTGAGTTCTAACCAGAAAGACAACCCATCCCAAATGATGTGGACATCAGGAACACCGCCCCCATGTTTGTTCTCAATCCTCGTTGCGAACGACTTCTTGGGTAAGTTCGATCTTATCCTGTTCCAAAGATTTGCTTCTGGACCTTTGCTCATTCGTTACATCCTTATACGATCCATCAATCACAAATGCTTGAGGGTATTTCTTTTGTAGATCCGCCAGACGAGCGACAATGTCATCTCTGGATAGCTGATCAATAGTGTTTATATTTTCTCGCCTATCAATAGTTAAACCACCTAATGCTGAACGAATTTTTTCTGCATTTATTGCCGCTGAAAATTGACCTTGTTCCTCGGCTCCGACTGACAGTTGTGCTAGACGTTCGAGTTGACCAATAGTCGTAACTCCATACCTACGTTCTCGTTCATCTCGCAACTCTTGTACATACTCCAAGACGTGCGGATAGTCTCTGCCGTTTAAAAGTTTTGACGCGGTGGTTTTGGCGACCTTCTCAGAATATCCAGCTTTACGAGCACATTCTGCATTACTATATATCCCATCAACATAGAATTTAGCGAAAGTCATTTGTCTATTTGTGAGGGTGGTATCGTGGTTTTTTTCTACTTTTTGCTTTAACGAAGGCATTTATTACTCCCAAATCACGTCATTTTAGGCACGATAACATGGTTTTTTACCCATATATAGCCTTTTTTACCAGTAAAACAGCGGTTTTAAGTCCTAAATTCTAGGTACATTCGGACTAATAACCCTAATGATTACACTTTTTTGTAATCATCCCAGGCTTTTGTAATCACGATTGTAATCACAAAGTACTATATAAATAAGGTACTAAACCCCTGTTTTTTTAAATGATTACAAATATTACACCAAATATGTTTTTGAAAAAAAAAAAAATAAAAATCTGGCTACAGAGTGTATTAATGTAATCATCTCTTGATCTAAGGGTCTTATTGTGCATAATGGGGTTACTATTATTATGATTAATTTAACCAAGAAGGAGATAGCTATGAAGCTAGAATTAAAAAACGTCAAACACTCAGAGTTTGCGAGTCACGAGACATTTTGTTACGAGGCTAACTTATATGTCGATGGCAAACCATTTGCCTATGTTAGTAATGATGGTCAGGGTGGTTCAGATCGTTTTGACTATGATCCGAGGTTCAAGGATCTTGGAATATGGAAAGCGGTTTATTTAAACTTAATGAGGTTTTGTGCGTCAGAGTATGCATGGGAATCTTTTGATGGTGAGATGGTTGATGGAACCATTGATACCGCGTGTAGTAGTTTAATGACGGATCATTTAATTCGTAAGGATTTGAACAAGGCGTTACGAGAGCCGTGTTACTTGGATGGTAATCAGATTGTTTCGTACAGAGTATCTTCTAAGAGTCCTAATATTTTTGATCAACTCAGGAGAGAACTTAAAAAACCAGAGTTGGTATTCTTAAATGAGTTACCAAAAGATGAGGCGTTCAAGATGTTTAAGGAGGTGGCGTAATGGCAAAGATTACATTGCAAACTGTTATTAAGGAGTGCGAGGCTTTTAAAGTAGAAGTTGAGGGTTCTGTATTGTCACGATTTGATTTAGCTATGCTTGAGATAGCTTTTCTCAGAGGTCAACAAAGTAAGGTTCAAGAAGAACTTGCTAGATTAGAAAAGGAGGTGGCGTAATGGAAATGAGTAAAAAAGAAGAAGATTGCGAATGCGGTTTGACTGAAGACGGCACATGGAGTGACGAAGTATTTGATCGCTACGGTTGTGGTTGTGAGGAGGACGTTAGACATGGTAGTCCAGAGGATCGTGGTCATATGGACGCTTATTATGGTCGGCAACCTGATCCGCATTATTATGAGGGTGATACGTTACAGTCCCCAAAGCGCACTGACCTAAGTTGTCAGGAGTATTTGGAATATTATCAAGGCTATAACAATTGTACTGATAGAAAGGATTGGGGATGAGTTTTAATATACTAAATTGGCTCGGTAATCGGGGTATTGATACTCCGATCAAAAAGCATAAGGCGATGGGGCGATGGTTTTTCGTTGACGTAGAAGAATGGTATGGCGATGTGGTTGAAGCTTATTGCACGTTGGATGACGATGGCGATCCCATACATTGCGCGGAAGTTTATGACGCATGGAACTCAAAAGGTTTTGATTGGTCGGACGAGAACTTGAAATGTTTAATATCGGATATGGAAACATGAAGTATGGCTCAGTATGTAGCGGTGTTGAAGCCGCTACAGTCGCATGGCATGACTTAGGGTGGGAACCGCAATTCTTTTCGGAGTTCGATGCGTTCCCATCAGCCGTTTTAAATCATCATTATCCAGATGTTCCAAACTTTGGAGACATGACAAAATATAAGGAGTGGAACTTAAATGAAAAATCAATTGACCTTTTGGTCGGAGGAACACCTTGCCAATCATTCTCAATCTCAGGCCTCAGAAAAGGACTCGGTGACG
>WLWF01001677.1_pt1 | contig 17352 bp, 35 predicted proteins | sample 6718331 | NCBI WGS metagenome assembly WLWF01 (sample SAMN12718692, study PRJNA515312) | sponge metagenome | isolation source: marine sponge | host: Mycale hentscheli | place: New Zealand: South Island, Marlborough, Capsize Point | collected 2003-05-01
TTGGAGTGGCAGCAATCTTCAGATTCCTCTTATTCCTTCAAGGATTTCATAACTGGACTCTGAACCCCTTCCATATGATGGGAGTTGCGGGTATACTAGGAGGAGCACTTCTCTCTGCTATTCATGGAGTTACTGTCGAGAATACATTGTATGAAGATGGAGAACAGGCAAACACTTTTAAAGCGTTCGATTCCACTCAGGAGGAGGAGACCTATTCGATGGTTACAGCAAATCGTTTTTGGTCACAAATCTTCGGGGTTGCGTTTAGCAATAAGCGTTGGTTGCACTTCTTTATGTTGTTTGTTCCTGTCATGGGTCTTTGGGTCTCTTCTATTGGCATCATCGGGCTTGCTCTTAATCTTCGTGCTTATGATTTTGTGAGCCAAGAACTTAGGGCAGCTGAGGATCCTGAGTTCGAGACGTTCTATACAAAGAACATTCTTTTGAATGAAGGTCTGCGTGCCTGGATGGCTCCAGCTGACCAACCCCATGAGAACTTTGTCTTCCCTGAAGAGGTTCTGCCTCGCGGCAACGCACTTTAAGCCACTTACCAAACTGGCACAAGGCTGGTTTACAAGGTCCTCGATCTAGTGTATTATTAATCTATCAACCAAAAAACCAACTCATGTCTAATTTTTTCAAAAGGAGACCATCATACAGATCTGAACGACTTGTTGGACCAGAACTGGTTGTTAAAGTCAAAGATCTTAATCATTTAAGTAAAACTGAGATTGCTATTGCTTGTGGTTATTATCGAATGGTAGACGGTGACCCCTATCCAATTTTTAATGAATTTTACACTGCAATTATAGCTGCCAAAGGTCTATTCTCAGAAGAATTCCCACGTAAACTAAGTTATCGTGCAACGGTTCAGGGCAACGGAAACCTGCTGATCGGTACGGCTTACACTGCCGTGATGGATTTACATCCTGGCGACCAGTTTGAAATCAAACTTGGCAAGAATGATATCACATTGTCTCGTGTGGGTGCTTTGGATATCTAAACCACTGCTCAAACTGGCACAAAGGGGGTTTACAGGACCCCCGTAGTGGTGTATAATTAATCTATCAACCAAAGAAAACCAACTCATGACTGAACAACAAATCACATTAGCAGAAGCTTTGGATCTTGTTAGCTTTAAGCTTGTTGAAGGACAATGACAAGTCAAAGACGTTCGAGATGACGTCTGGGGCGACGTTGAAGGCCGCGTCGGTGGTAACGTCAAAGGTGACGTTGAGGGCAACGTTGAAGGACATGTCAAAGGCCACGTCAAAGGTAACGTTGAAGGCGATGTCGAAGGCGACATTGAAGGTAACGTTGGAGGTATCGTGTTTGGCACAATCGATGGTAAACATTGGCATTATGCTGAGACACCAAAGGCAAAGCTTAGGCGGTTAATTGCAGAGCAAGGCAACAAAAAATTACTTGAAGCATTCAATCAAGCAATGCGCCCAACACAGGAGAACAACTAAAAGATGTTGACTGGTAATTATCTCCATGACTATCCTAAAGTCACCCGTATAGAAATCATCGGTAAAGAACGAGACCTCGTTAGATACGGCTGTGAAGATGTTCGAGTGTCACTTCAAGACGACGGACGAACTCTCAAGGTGTTTTATGGCTGGGACTCTGAAGATGAAGCTGCGCTAGTTGAACTTGTCAAAAAGCGTATCGCTGAGGATGGACCAACAACACGGGTAACCATAGATGAACTCTCTAACTTGTAATGACTAATGACTTGCCAACAACAACAACAGGAGAACAACTAATGAAAATCAATTTCTTCAATCTCTTTGTAGTTCATATCTACAAGTTTGAGAGAAAAAGTACATTAACTTGGGAGGCACTTCCTGGCAACGCACTAATCGGTAAAGCCTATGAGGACAACTGATGACTTTTATTCTTTGGTGGTTCGCTGGTTCCGCAGTTGGGATCGGCATGAATTACATTCTAATGCAAGACACTGACAACGATGAGTTATGACTGACTACCTCAAGGCTCAACAAGAGATAAACAAAATCCGTCAGGCATCTGTACGTGGTTGGGGAGTATGTATTACACACTTTCTTCTAGCACCAGCAGCATCAGTATACTATGGTGTAAAGACTAAGTATTGGAAACCTACATTGATTGCATCTGCTGTTGCACTTGGTGCTATTCCTTTGAGTGTGGTTGATTTTGGATTCACTCTTTCTGTTGCACCCCCTATTACTTCTGCTGCACTTATCATTAGTAACACCAATAAGAAGAGAAAGGAACTAGGATTTCTGAGTCCTGAACAGGCTGAGTTTTCTTTGTATGAAAAATCTAAAGGTTAATAAATATTCACACAGAATACATTGATCATGTCTGAAGAACCTTTCAGTCTTCGCCCCCTGCTTGATATAGTGGGGGGTGTTGTTATTTCAATTTTACTTCTATCAATTCCATTCTTGATACTACTATGAGCACAAATAATTTCGCAGTCTATACTAAAATTGGATGCCCCTATTGCACCAAAGTAATAGGAGCATTGCAGTTATCAGAACAAAGTTACGTTGAATATAAGTTGGGAAGAGACTTTGAAAAAACCGAATTTTATTCTGAGTTTGGAGAGGGTTCTACCTTCCCACAGATCACCGTAGATGGTAAAAACCTTGGCGGATGTGCAGAAACTGTTAAATACCTGAGAGAAAATAATTTGGTTTGATGGATTTAGATCTCTACGATACGGTCGAACATACAATAGACTACGCCTTTCAGGGTAAGTTTATGTTGAATATGTACGAGTATCTGAAGAGTAATAAATCTACCAGAACTACTGTAGAAGAGTTCTTAATGAGTTGTACTGCGGCAGAGATAAAATCTCTTATCTTAGATCTCGAAGGTTACCTAGAAGGTGGTAGTGATGAGACTCATAAACAATTACGAGAGGGTTATGGTCACCTTGGCAAACCAGATGCCCGTAAAATAAAAAATTATCTTGAGAGTATCATTAATGATGCAGGTAGGTATATGAATGACAAAAGACCAGGAAGGAAAGGAAGAACCTCTAAATACTGATGAGTCTTCTCCGAAAATGAATCGGGGATTTGAACTTCTTCTTAGAAATAAAACCAGGAGGGAACAACCAAAAACTTTTCAATTCAAGTTTGGAAAGATGGTTTCTCTTTGTAAACGAGAATTCCATTTTTTCTTAGATATCTCCTTTGATACAAGGAAAACGGAGGACTAAAATGTTAGCAGTCACATTGACCCTATCCACAGTGATTTCAGTAATGTTTTTACTGGTCGGTGGAGTAATAGGTTATCTACTTAAAGAATACGTTATCGAGAGGAATTCTACATACATTCCAACTCATCCAGAAATGTTTGATGAGAATGGACAGATTATCGCAGACGACATTCTTGCTGTAAGGTTCGACAATACACCAGAAGATTTTGGTACTGAAGAACATTGACATCATAAAATAAATACTGTACACTGAATAAAATTATTAATAACCATGGCTACATCAACAAAAAAAGTTACTACACCAAAAAAACTTCCACCTAATCCATTCATTCATGAAATTTTTGAATACGTTTCTGCACAAAGAACCGTAGCAAAAAAGGTAGAAGCACTGAAAGAATATCGTTGTGACGCAGTAACTACACTTTTGATTTGGAATTTTGATGATACTGTAGTGTCTATGCTTCCAGAAGGTGAAGTTCCCTTTGAGAAAAACGATGTTCCTGTAGGAACAGATCATAGTTCTCTTCGTAAAGAGTATAGAAACCTTTATCATTTTGTGAAAGGTGGTAATGATAGTCTCTCTAAAACTCGTAGAGAGTCTATGTTCATTCAAATTCTTGAGGTTCTTCATCCAACGGAAGCAAATCTTCTTTGTCTTGTGAAGGATAAACTTTTGGGAACTCAATATAAAATCAATAAGGGAGTAGTTGAATCTGCATACCCAGATATTCAATGGGGAGGTAGGTCTTGAGTGACAAGATAAAATTTATTCATACTGATTGTGATCCAACACTAGCAGAAGATAAAAGTCTACCTACTAGTGCATATCTAATTGAGTATCTTCAAGACGGAAATACTCATTTTGATATTGTAACTGCTACAAAACAAGTTGATATCTTTGATCACTATTGGGACAACTATCGAAGTGATTTTAAAACTATCACTCAGGCACAAGGAAGAATCAGTCCTAAACTGTGGGGTAATCCTCCACCAAAAGAAAAAGAGAAGAAGAAAAAATGAGTAACGGTTTTGATATTAAGTTCGAAGGACTGGACATGAACCCTGATCAAGTCCAGGCTCTTCTTAAACAGTATAAGAAGATAAAAAAATATCAGAAGTCTAATTTGTTTGCAGTTAAGACGATCGATGGGACAGAAGATTATGTCTCTGAATTGATTAAGGAAGGTGAAGAATATGGTGTCCTTGACTAAATAGAGATACTGGTCTACAATAGACCTATCGTTCATCCCCACTGAGGGGACGCAAGTAAGTCGCGGAACGGAGCGTTCATCCCATGCTAGAAGTATTATTCTATACAACACTCACTTGTACTCAAACTGATGCTATCATGCTGAGGATTGAGAACAATGCTAACCTTAGTAATCAACTTAAGGTTGAGTTAGTAGAAACCTTAAAGGATTCTGCGCCAGAATGTCGTTGGTATTGGGACGCAAACGACTAAAGGAACGGGCCTAAAAATCCAACTACTTTAGGAGTAAACTCATGAACACACTTCAAATGATCAAGACGCAGATCAACAAAACATCTGCTCTTCATGACGCACAAATCAATCACACCGCATATCGTGGTGTAGATTATAATGTACGTTGTACTGAAGCTAGTGAAACCCATGGTACATTTTGTTACCGTGGTCGTACTTACACCAAGTGACACTTGTCACAGGTTCAGTTATCTGATAGACTAGGGAGACACAAGTCTCCCTTTTTTTATGGAAAAAGATAAACTTAAACTTATCACAAGAAATCTTAGACTCTTAGTTGACGCATTAGAATCAGAAGTCTATTCTGATGTTAAGTCTTACACAGAAAAACTTGAGGAAACACTTCCTCCACTCCCTGATTACGATGAGGTATTTGAAGATGATGAATGATGATTGGAGATACTCTGAAGACCGAATGAAACTTCGTCAGCAGTGTCTTGGTATCCTGTTAAATAAGTATGGAAGAACCAAGATAGAAGAAGAATCATATACTACCCAAGACATCTACGAATGTGTAGACACCTGGGTTTCACAAGGTAACCAGTTAAGTAATGGAATAGTTTCTTATTTCAATACATATTTCAATCATGAAAACAAAAAAAGCAATCAAGTACATTCTCAAACATCCTGAACTTTTTAGTGAAGGTGAAAGACTCTATGTCGAACGAGTTAAACAAGAACGTAAACAACTAAAGTCTAAAAACAAAGATGAATCAAGCCAAACTAATCTCAGTAACACCTGATGCAGAACAACACATTGCATACTGTGCACGTGTAAGTAATCCAAATAATCAGGACAGTGAGAAGTTCGCAGGTCTTCTGAAGTACTGTATTAAACATCAACATTGGTCTATCTTTGAACAGGCATTTATGTCTATGGAGATTGAGACTACAAGAGGTATTGCAGCCCAAGTATTGCGTCACAGAAGTTTCACCTTTCAAGAGTTCTCACAAAGGTATGCAAGTACCAATCTTTTGAACACCGAGATTGAACTTCCTGAACTCCGTCGTCAGGATGATAAGAATCGTCAGAATAGTATTGATGATCTTGACCCTGAGGTGGTCGATAAAATCAACCGTCAGATGATTACTCTATTCAGTTCTGCATCTAATCTTTATAATCAGATGTTGGAAGCTGGTGTCGCAAAGGAATGTGCACGCTTTGTACTTCCATTGGCAACACCAACTAGAATGTATATGACTGGCAGTGTGCGGAGCTGGATTCATTACATCGAACTTCGTTCTGCACACGGTACACAGAAAGAACACATGGATATTGCAAATTCATGTAAACAGATTTTTATAGAACAATTTCCTATCATTTCAGAAGCTCTGGAGTGGTAATAAATATCAACACAACATAATGGAGGTGAAATTTTGGCTACATACCCCGTCAAACACAAAGACACTGGTGAGACTAAAGAAATACAGATGAGTGTTCATGACTGGTCTCAGTGGTGTGAAGACAATCCAGACTGGTCAAGATATTACACTCCAGACAATGCCCCTTGTTTAGGTATTGAAATGGGTGACCCATTGAATAAAATCTATACCAAACATCCTGGGTGGAAAGATGTAATAACAAAGGCTAAACAACAACCAGGTAGTACTCTAAAACATTACGATTAACATCATATGGCTGTAAAAAAGAAAGCGGGTATTGGTAATACCAACCCAGTACCATTTGGTATGAGCAACAAGACAATGAAGAGGAAGAAACCTATCAATCTTGATTACATCAAGAAGGTGGAACCGATTACAGAGAACCAAGAATTGTTCTTTGAGAAGTATAAGAGTCAACAGAACCTTGTTGCATATGGTTGTGCCGGTACAGGTAAGACCTTTATCTCCCTCTACAACGCCCTTCTGGACGTTCTAGACCCTAGGTCACCCTACGAGAAGATCTACATCGTCAGGTCCCTTGTACCAACCAGAGAGATTGGCTTCCTTCCCGGTGACCATGAGGATAAGTCATCTCTGTATCAGATACCATATAAGAATATGGTGAAGTACATGTTCGAGATGCCTGATGATGCATCGTTTGAAATGTTGTATAACAATCTGAAAGCACAAGGTACTATTTCTTTCTGGTCCACGTCATTCATTCGTGGTACGACACTGGACAATGTGATTGTAATTGTTGATGAGTTTCAGAACCTGAACTTCCATGAACTGGACTCGATGATTACTCGTATTGGTGAGCACTCGAAGATTATGTTCTGTGGTGATGCAACTCAGTCTGACCTTACCAAACAGAACGAACGGAATGGTATCGCAGACTTCATGAGAATCTTGACGAACATGCCATCCTTTGATACAATTGAGTTTAACGCAGAGGATATCTGCAGAAGTGGTCTCGTGAAGGAGTACATCATTGCTAAACTTGAACTTGGTATGTAATGTTTAATCATCAGGATGTTCCTTTCGTTCCTATTGAACGAGAGAGTATTGACGGAGTTCGTTACTATAAAGTATTTGGAACTGAAGAACTTGTAAGAATGCCATCTATCACTTCCGTGATTAGTTGGAGAAACAAAGACAAGTTTAAAAAGTGGAGAGCAAAGGTTGGTGAACAAGAAGCCAACAACATTACTCGCAAGGCTACTCATCGTGGTACTGACGCACATACGTTGATTGAGGAGTATCTGAACAACTCAGATACTTTCTCTGATGTTCTTCCTTTATCTCAGTTTCTATTCAAACAGGCTAAACCTGAGTTGAATAGAATTGATAATATTCTATGTCAAGAGACCGCATTGTATAGTACAGAACTAGGTATTGCTGGTTCTGTTGACTGTATTGCAGAACATACTGGAGAAAATGGTAAACCTGAGTTGTCTGTCATTGACTTCAAGACATCAGCCAAACCCAAGAAAAGAGAATGGATTGAAGACTACTTTGTCCAGTGTGCAGCATACGCTTGTATGTTATATGAGATGAAGGGTCTCATTGTTAAAAAATTTGTAATACTCATGACCTGCGAAAATGGGGAGGTAGTTGTGTATGAGGAGTATAACAAAAAGAAATATATTGATATGTTATATACTTATATTACTGAGTTTTGTGAAGGGAAGATGAGAGAGATGTTGTAAAACTCTTTAAGTATGTGTGATACAAGACCTGGAATGTCTATAAACTTACCAGAGGGGTAGGAGATAGGTTGTAAGAGATGTAGTAGGTAAGTCAGGGGTGACCAAACTCTATAATACTTACAACCTCTCTCAACTCCTTTAACTAATAACTTGACAACTTCAACAAATGTCATTAGAATAGGTTTGTTGAGGTTGATGAGGAAGTCTAGAGACTTTAAAGACTTTACAAATATCAAATAATACTCTATAATAGATAGTATAAGTCAACCCCTGACTTAAGACCTATTATAGAGTTATTTTTATGTCAAGAATAAAAGAATATCTTCTCTTAAAACAAGAGGAGGAGATGAATAATACCCTGTTGGAATATCAACTGGAATGTTATTATGAAGAGATGAAAGAGAAGTATGGAGAGGAGAATATTAAAGACCTCCTTGACTTCTTCTCTCCTCTTATGGAGGAAGGAGAATGAATAAGTGGTATGTGTATCTTTTACTAAGAGAAGATAATACCCCTTACTATGTTGGTAAAGGTAAATGTGGTAGGTGTTATCAAAGAGGAGGTAGAGACCTACCCCTTACAGAACAAGGTGAGGTTGATAAAGACAGAATACAGATAGTATTTGAGAGTGAAAATGAAGACCTTTGTTACCAGAAAGAGGTAGAGTATATCTCTCTGTATGGTAGAGAGTGTGATGGTGGTATCTTACAGAATAAGTATCTTGGTGGTGGTAAGAAGAGTAAAGTAACCAACTTTATAGAGAGAAAAAAAGAGACAACCAAAGAGTGGAAAGAAAAGAATAAAGAGAGTATAAGAGAGTATAATAGAGAATATAAACAGAAAAACAAAGAGAAAGATAGAGAGGAGAATAGAAGAAGGTCCAGAGAATATATGAGAAGAAAGAGACAGAAACTGAAAGAAAAGTTACAAAACTAAACTACATAAGAAGGTTACTAATACCCTCTCCATTTTACTCTGTCTCTTGACAAGAACCCCCTTTAGATAGTAGAATATAAACAATATGGTGAGAGAAATATATTATGATAAGTCCAAGTATATTAAGTTACTTATCCAGTACATCCACGAATTTGTGGAATCTAAACTCAGAGAATATGCAAACTCCTGAAGAACTAAGTGTCGATAAAATTATAGAAAAGAAATTCTATAGTAGTCGAACTTTTGCAGAAGAGATTGAAGCCATTGTCAAAAACGGTAATGGAATGAAATACGTTGATGCAATTGTATATTTTTGTGAAAAGAATAGTCTAGATATTGAATCTATTCCTAAACTAATTTCGAAACCTCTTAAAGAGAGATTGAAAGCAGAGGCAATGGAATTGAATCTACTGAAGAAAACATCTCATGCTAAACTTCCTATATGATACCTAAAGTGACACCCTTTGATACATACAAGGCATACCTTGGATTGAAAAATCACTTTACAAAATCTAACTATGATTATCATCGTTATGGTGGTAAGTCTAGAGCATCTCTACAATCTTTCTATAAGAGACGTGATCGGTTCTTTTTTGAAAAGTTGAGTAGACAAAAAGATGATAGTCAAGTTGTTGAATTCTTTGTGTCTAATTTTGTTAGTTGTGATGATCCTCAGTCTTTGTGGATTGGTGAGATCGTCAGAAACGGAGAGCAGAATTACACCGACTGGAAGAAACGCCTTCAATCACTATCTTATACGTTCAAGACTGAGATAGAAGATGTCTTTACAGATAAAGACTTTGATGGTATGTTTAATATTGAAGGGACTCGACACCCTCAAATCATCAAAGAACATCTGTCAAAAAACATTTCATTGGAGACAATGGTTATCTTGAATAAGATAATCGGATTCAAAGATGATTTTGATAAGAAACTTTCTGACCCTGTGTGGAAATTCTTATCGATGAGAATCAATAAGTATAATTCGTTTATACATATTGATGTATTTAAATTCAAATCAATTTTAAAGGAGATAATAGTCAATGGCTCTTGACAATGCAACCGTACTTGAGAACCTACGGAAACAACGAGTTGAAGTAGAACAAGGACTTGAAACTACTAGAGAAATGTACCTAAAACTTATCGGTGCAATCGAAGTTCTAGAACAAATTGAAGAACAGAATGCTTCTACAGAAACATCAGAAACTGAAGTTGTAGAAGGCGAATGAGTTTCTTCGAGTCAGAAATGGTTCAGCAAGAGATGAAAAGAATTGCTGAACTCCAGGAAAAAATTTATACAAAAGTTTTTACCTTTGCATCGATGGATGATCAGGATAAACTTGAACACATTGAAATGTTGGAAGAGTTGTTGAAGAAACAGCAAATTCTTTATGCTAGAATGAGTTTATCTGATGACCCACAAGCAAAAGATATGAAAGATAACATCATGACTTCTGCGGTTCAACTTGGGTTTCCACCTGATGTAGATCTGACATACGTGTTTTCGAATATGACTAACATCATTGATAACATGAAAAAATCACTTGACAACACCCCCTGAGGGTCGTATAGTAGAGGGGTCCCCAAGACACCCCACCCAAGTCTGGGACACAAACCAAATACATTTAATACGAGGTACAAATGGGTTTTTCAGACCTTAAAAAGCAAAGTTCCCTTGGGAATCTGACTTCCAAACTGGTGAAGGAAGTTGAGAAGATGGAAAATAAAGGTGGGGGTGCGGATGAACGCATCTGGAAACCAGAAATGGATAAGACCGGTAACGGTTATGCTGTAATTAGATTCCTTCCCGCTCCAGACGGTGAAGATCTACCATGGGCGAAGTTGTTCTCTCACGCCTTCCAGGGACCTGGTGGGTGGTATATTGAGAACTCTCTGACTACCATTGGTGGTAAAGATCCTATCGGTGAACTCAACCGTGAGTTGTGGAACACTGGTAATGAGAGTGATAAAGATACTGTACGTAAACAGAAACGTAAACTGTCCTTCTACGCCAACATCTATGTTGTCCAGGACAAGGCCAATCCACAGAATGAAGGTAAAGTCTTCCTGTATAAGTTTGGTAAGAAGATCTTTGATAAGATCATGGAAGCAATGCAACCTGAGTTTGAGGATGAGACCGCAATCAATCCCTTTGACTTCTGGCAGGGTGCTAACTTCAAACTGAAGTTGAAGAAAGTTGCAGGTTACTGGAACTATGACTCTAGTGAGTTTGATCGTGTCTCTCCTCTTCTGGATGACGATGATGCGATGGAAGCCATCTGGAAGAAGCAGTATTCATTGACTGCTCTTACTGCAGCAGACCAATTTAAATCTTATGATGAATTGAAGAAGCGTCTAGACATGGTTCTAGGCAGTAAAACACAAGCACGTCAAGAAGCACAGGAGACCGAGTATGACAACTATGCAGCAACTGAACAACGCGCTGTTAGTGAAGAACAAGTCATGCAAAAACTTGAGGACTCTTACCAAGCATCAAAGAATGTTGAGTCAACATCCTCTACTGATGACGATGATCCTTTGTCTTACTTCAGTAAACTTGCTGAATCCTGATACGAAAACTGCCTTTTAGTTTCATAAATGCCGGGAAAAAAATCCCGGTATTTTTTTGCCTTATTACTTTTTTATTACTGGAATAGTCTAATATTCTCCCCTCTTACCAGACCAGGAGATACATACTGTGAAGAACCCTTACCATAGGGCATTACTGTTTCAAGGTCGTCAATAATTAGTGCGAGATAGAATGGTTTGATAACAAATATATTTCTTTTCTTATTTTGTTCTGATACTTCGTATTCATAATTTGATACAGGATATGCACCCTGACGAGTAATAGTCTGGTCTAGTCCCTCATCATAGAATGTAACACTATAGTCACTAGGTACAATAACACCCTGTGGGACAATAATTGTATTTTGACTATCTTTTACTTGACTTGTAATATGGTGTTTTGTTGCATATGCATTTTCATATGAACCATACTTGTCAAGTAAGTAATTATCGAACGATTCTTGAGACAATGGCCATTCGTCTTCAAAATGAATAATATTATTACATAACATAATTAACCAATCAAGGTTGGCATCACCATAAACCTTTTGTGCAACATTATCAGGTCTATCGTCACCAATAACTTGATATTTGGTAAAGAAACCTAGATTGTTTAGGATATCTTCTCTTATCTTGGCCCTTTTGAATAAATTTTTGACTTCTGTGTAATCAGAGATTTTCTGACCACTAGAAGTTCTATCTACATATTCAAAATTTGGAATATATCTAAAATATGGTTTGGCCATTAGTAACCAGTGCCTCCTGCTCCATCGTGTTCGTTTTGATATATGGGTTCAAGTTCACTAAACGTCATAGCAACCTGGTATTGTGTCATTGAACCATCTTTATATGTCATGTAACTATTACCTGGTGTGTAATTAGCACTAAAGTTAGTGAGAGCACAAGGTTTAAACCGATTCAGATAGGGATGACCTCCCCCACTATTATGTATATACTGTAATTGAAAGATATCAGGTGTATACAGAAAAATTCTTTCGGGTGATACTTCAGGTGCCATTGATTTTTTGAAGAACCGTATCATTTTTTTGATCGTTAGTGCTTCACTATCAGATCTTGGTGTAAAGGTAAAGTTAAAACTAAACTGTCTTAACTTTGGGCCCTTAAACAGTAGTTCAAGATTCTTATTTAAAACCTGACCAGTAGATCTTCCCACTATATTCGCCCCAACTGCCTGACCGGCAAAATACGCAGTAATAAATGGTGCCAATCCATTATCGTTAATGAGTTCTTGTGCGGCCCTACCCGTATTACCCAAAAGATTACCAAAAACTTCCCCCAAGTTACCAAGAGAAGCTGACCCTCTGATATCATTAATTGCATTACCTGCAATACCTGCGGCTCTTCTTTGAATTTCGTTTATTTCATCTTGAGTCCAGTCAACTGCATTAGATTCACTTAACCCTGGTTGCATCGGTAACTGTATTATTTTTGTTACTTGACCTAATTTACTACTTACACTGTAGTTTTCAAAGGAATTATTAAATACTCCACTACTATCACTCTGACCAAAACCATTAGTATTCTTAGTTGTATATTTGTGGCCAGTAATTTGAATATAATCGTAACCAAAACCAGTAAGGTCTGCCTCTGGATATTGTAGAATCTCGCCATCTTCAGCAAACTGACGAGTATAAAAAGAATTACTTGTGTCAAGTTCAGTGTTACTTATACCAAGACTTGCTGCAAATGAATCTCCTGCGGCAGTTATGTCATCTGCAGTTCCTAAAAATGCCTCACCATCTAACGATCCAAAGTCCGTAAAAGTTAAACCACTAGAAAACCCATCAGGTGCTAAAAAACTATCAGTACTACCATTAAAAATATCACCACCGGTAAGAGTTCCATTATCTACAGCACTACTACCAGATCCTTGTTCTTCACCACCACTTAAGGGTGCTTCATTATCACTTGAAGGTACTACTTCAAGTTCAACAACGACCGGTGGTTCTTCAGTATTTGAAAGTGATTTATAACCAGGTTGTTGTTGTAATTCTTGATATTCTGTTCTTGACGTACTACCCGAGAGGTTTTCTTCTGCTAAATTTAAAGTTGCTTGTTTTACACTTGAGTTTAAGTTTGTATATTGTTGAGTATTTTCTCCTGTAAAAAAATCATTAAAATCTGATTGATTTACTATTGTGGGTTTGTTATTTGAAGCATTATATTGATATATTAACTTATTACCAAAAAACGTTTTTTTATATACATCATAATTTCCATTTGATCTATTGGTTATGACAACAACATCACTTTTACCTTGTTGACCAGAGGGTGCGATAGTACCATTATTGTAGTTTAGGGTTGCCTGATATTTCGTTGGATCATTTCCCCCCAAACTTTCCCAACCTGAGGTACCTTTACTTGCCACTATTTCATTTCTCCTAATAATGGTTACTAACCCGTTTAGTTATTTATTCTGAAACTTTGATAAGGAATTGCACGAAGTGTTTTAAGTTCCATAGGATCAACTACACGAAGAATTGATGATTCTTCCCAAGTATAATTCCTAAAATCACCCCAATGATAATTGAGACCACGAAAACCCCATTCAAAGACACCAACACAAGCAATTAACGGAAACTGATCGTATTCAACTCTTGGTGTTTTTGCTTGATAGATGAATGTATAATACTTACCAACATCAGGAATGACTTCTACATCTGTTAGAATCTCCATGATTTCTAACATCATATCATCAGGATCTGTCATACTTGAGATCCTGTTTGCATCCTCTTCTGTAAATCTATTCATTTCTTCCAGTGGTAGAGTTCATCTTCAGTAATAATCTTAAACTCAATTAAATTATCCTTACAAAAATCAACTGCTGCCTTCCATTTTGCCTGATTGACCGCATAAGTCTTTGCTTCTAAAATAAACCCTTTAGTTACTCTTTTCTTTTTGACTGGTGGTAGAGTTTGTTTCTTAGGTTTAATTTCAATTACATACTTTTTTAATTTACCACTCTTTTCTTTCACTTCAATCAGAAAGTCTGGATAGTATCTATGTGGTCTTCCATCAACTGGTGAGATATAAGGTATTGAGAACTCTTCTGACGCCCATTTGACGATATTTGGATTCACATCACAGTATCTACAAAATTGTCTCTCCCAAGAACTTCTACAGATTATATTACTTGAGTTACCAAGGTATTTTTCAGGATGTGATGGTTTATAAATTGACTTTATACTTTGACCCATCTAATATACATAGTATTATAATGTAGAAATATTTAGATGCCTGGACCATATCCAAATTCAGTCAAAACATCGGCACTAAAGAGTAAAATTCTTCATGTTGCCCAGACATCTGTATATCAAGTTAAAGTTCAACCACCAATTAGTGTATTGACTTTCTTGAATGGAAGAAATTTCAATTATTATGCAGATGGTGAAAATGTTGAATTGATGTGTTCTGCCGCATCACTTCCTGGTGTAAATCTTTTCACTCATGAAGCAACAAATGACTTCACGGGTATGTCTGAAAAAATGGCATATCGAAAGGATTTTGGAAATACTCTTGATTTGACATTCATGGTCAATAATAGATATGATGTGATTGAATTATTTGATGGTTGGGTTGACTTTATTGCAGGACAAAATGTGAATAATATTGGGTATGAAAATTCTGCAGTATCTTATCGGATGAATTACCCTAATAGTTACAGAAGTCCGATACATGTGACCAAATTTGAAAAGAACGCAACAGCAGAAAGAAGACGTGCCAATGATAGTTATCAGTTACGATATACTTTCATCGATGCATTCCCGATTAGTATTGCACCAACTCAAGTGAGTTATGAAGCAAGTGATGTTTTGAAATATAATATCTCCATGTCCTACACCAGATACGTTAGAGAGCGTAGATTTGCCTAATAAATAGTTTTACTTATATTATAAGTTTATCATGCCTTTGCCAAAGATTGTAACTCCTGAGTATGACTTGGTATTACCATCAACACAGAAGAATATTACTTATAGGCCCTTTCTAGTTAAAGAAGAAAAACTTCTAGTTCTTGCCCTTGAAAGTGAGGACACAAAACAGATTACAACTGCAATCAAATCTGTTCTGAAGAGTTGTATTCTTACGAGGGGTATTAAGGTAGAAAAACTTCCGACTTTTGATATTGAATATTTGTTTTTGAATATCAGAGCAAGGTCAGTTGGTGAAGAAGTTGAGGTAAACATTGTGGCACCTGATGATGGTGAAACAAATGTTACAGTTACGATTGACCTTGAGGACATTCAAGTTCAAACTGATGAAAACCACTCTAATAAGATTAAACTTGATGAGACTTTGATGATGGAGATGAAGTATCCTTCATTGGAACAATTCATTTCAAACAACTTTGATTTTAATAATGAAACTAATCTTGACCAATCATTTGAATTGATTGCATCATGTATTGATAAGATTTACAATGAAGATGAGGTTTGGTCTACTGATGACTGTACTAAAAAAGAAGTTGTTGACTTCTTAGGACAAATGAGTTCAACCCAATTTAAAGAAATTGAACAATTCTTTGAGACTATGCCAAAACTATCTCATACAATTGAGATTACAAACCCAAGCACTAAAGTCAAAAGTACTATCGTTTTGGAGGGTTTATCCAGTTTTTTCGCATAGGCATGATCCATATGGATCTAGAGAGTTATTTTAAATTAAACTTTGCGATGATGCAATACCACAAATACTCTCTCACTGAAATTGAAAATATGATGCCCTTTGAAAGAGACATTTACGTTGCTCTCTTACAACAACATTTAGAGGAAGAAGAACAAAAACAAAAGGCAAGACAGAATGGCTAGAGATCCTAAACAACTAAGAAAGGCTTATGAATATAAGTTGGGGAAGGATCTTGCATCTAAATTAGATGATAAACAAATATCGTCATTGTCAAAATACTACAATTCATTACCACCTGATCAACAAAGTAAGGTTGATAGTGAACTTATAAAAGGTATGGGTGAATTTCTTGACACCGCGAGAATGATGGCGGGTATGCAGGAAACTGAACTGAAGGGAGATAAAAAGTTTACCCCTAAGGCAAAACCCAAACCACAAGGTCCAATGAGACCACCGAAAGAAAAAGGTGGAGATGTATATTCTGCAAGAAAAAGTGATAAAGAAATAGAGGAAGATATACCAGAAGGTCTCGATGATCTTCTAAAAGATATAAAAAAAGAAACTTCTAAACCAAAGACTACATCTGAAAAACCAGACAAGAAGGCTGTAACTGCCATTGTCAAGAAGTTTAGTGCCGAGAAGAAAGAAGATACTAAACAACAAACTACAAATGAAACTATTGATCCAACAATATTGAGATTGTTGGGTTTAGAAGACGCATTTGACCTTGATTACGATACTTATAAGACTCTTCTTCGTGAGAAGATGGCTGCAGGCAGAATGTCTAAAAGTCAGATTCCAACTGAAGAGACAGAACTTCTTACTAATGAATTTAAGAGAGTAAAGAGTAAGACTGGTAGGTTTAAACCAAAGAAGAAGTCTGTCAATATCTCCAAGGTAGTTCAAAGTGGTAGAAAATACAATAAATCTGCAGTCAATATACAAAAACTTTTAAGTGGTTCTAAAGAAGCAGAATCAACTAAGGTTCAAGTAAAAGGTGAGGCGGTTACAAATTCTTTCGAGAATATCAATCAAAGTTTACTTGGTATTGATAGTCTTCTTAAGAATATATTGGGAGAAGAGAAGAAAGAATCGGAACAAGAAGAGAAGACTTCAAGAAAGGCTGCACAAAAAGCAGAAGAAGAGAAGTCTGAAAAGAATGCAAAGACGAAAGCAACTAAGGCTCTAAAGGGATTCAAAGCTCCGAAGATGGGGTTCCTTGATATGATCAAGAGATTCTTTAAGAATATCTTACTTGGTGGTTTTATACTGAAAGCCCTTGATTGGTTTCAAAATGAAGAAAATCAAAAGAAAATTCAGAATGTAATTACATTTATTACGGATAATCTAGATAAAATTCTTCTGGGTATTGCTGCCCTGGTTGGAATTGGGATTGG
>WLWF01001681.1_pt1 | contig 17327 bp, 14 predicted proteins | sample 6718331 | NCBI WGS metagenome assembly WLWF01 (sample SAMN12718692, study PRJNA515312) | sponge metagenome | isolation source: marine sponge | host: Mycale hentscheli | place: New Zealand: South Island, Marlborough, Capsize Point | collected 2003-05-01
TACAGGTTAATAAATTTAGTCCTTACACTGGAACCACTGTCACAATGGGGGACAGTGGGGATACTATTAATATACCCAGTGGAGTTACATTAGCTATCCAAGGATCGGTTTCTGGCTTTACTTCTGCGGGTATAGATGACAATGCAACATCAGTTGCAATTACAATTTCAAGTGACGAAGACGTTACATTTACAGAAGATATTTTATTAGGAGATAGTAAGAAAGCTATTTTTGGTGCTGGTTCAGATTTAGCTATATATCATGATGGTTCTAATTCTATTATTGAAGATGTAGGAACAGGAAGATTAATTTTAAGAACGGATGGAGATGGCATAGATATTAATAAAGGTTCAAGTGAAAACATTGCTAAATTTAGATCAGATGGTGTTGTTGAACTTTATCATGACAACGCAAAAAAACTAGAAACAACAGCTACAGGTATAGATGTTACAGGAACAGCAGTAACAGATGGATTAACTGTTGCAGGTAATGTTAGTGTAGATTCAGGCACAATTAAATTAGATGGTAATTATCCGACAGGGACAGACAACGTTGCATTAGGTGATACTGCTTTAAATAGTGTTCAAGCTGGTGGTATAAATAATGTGGCTATTGGAGATCATGCTGGAACAACAATATCAACAGGAGATAATAATGTTGCAGTTGGTAAAAATGCTTTAGAAGCCGCTTCTACAGGTTGTCAAAATACAGCAGTAGGTGCTAACGCACTAAAGTCACATACAACAGTAGATAATAATACAGCAGTTGGTTATAATGCTTTAACAATTACTACAACAGGAGCTAACAATGCATCAGTGGGAGCTTTTTCTTTAGCCGCAAACACAACAGGTGCAAGTAATAATGCATTTGGAACTGCCGCTATGGCTAAAAACACAGAAGGTAGTTCTAATGTAGCGATTGGGTGTGGTGCTTTATGTACCAATACAACAGGAGATAATAATGTAGCTGTTGGTCATAATGCTTTAAAAACTTCTTCAACAAATACACAAAACACAGCAGTTGGTACTAATGCAATGTGCCTTACGACAGCAAATGAAAACACAGCTGTTGGTTATGAATCTCTTAAAACTAATGCAGGTGGTTTTTATTTAACAGCAGTTGGTAAAGATTCTGCTTTATCTAATACTACAGGTGCTTACGGAGTATATGTAGGTAGATATGCTGCTAGAGCTAACACAACAGGTTTTGGTAATGCAGTATTAGGAGGAAATGCTTTTTGTGCTAATACAACAGGTGGTTCAAATGTTGCTGTTGGTTTATGTGCTTTACAAGATAACACTATAGCAGATGGCAATACAGCAGTAGGTGCAAATAGTTTACTACAAAATACAGAAGGTGCTAGTAATACAGCAGTTGGTAAAAATGCTTTAGGTTCTAACACAACAGCATCAGATAACACGGCTGTTGGTCACCAAGCATTATTTACGAATGTTACAGGTGCTAATAATGTTGCTATTGGAAAAAATGCTTTATATTATAATACTGTTTCAACTAATACAGCAGTTGGTAATTTAGCCATGACTAATACTAGTACAGGTGCTGGTAATACTGCAGTTGGTCAAAATGCTTTGACAGCTAACACTGAAGGAGAAAATAATGTAGCAATAGGTAAAAATGCCCTTGATGCAAATACAACAGCAGATGGTAGTGTTGCTATTGGTTTTGACGCTTTAACAGCACAAACTACAGCAGGAAATAATACAGCAATAGGTGCTTGTGCTTTAAGGACTTCTCAAACAGGTGGTAGTCTTGTAGCGATAGGATTTTGTGCTTTATCTTCTAATACAGGAAATCAAAACACTGCTATTGGTGATAGAGCAATGAAAACTAACTCTTCAGGAATTTTAAATACATCTATGGGATATATATCGATGTGTGATAATAGTTCAGGAGATTGTAATACAGCTATTGGAACTGGAGCTTTAAAGAAAAATTCAACAGGTGATAAAAACATAGCAATAGGGTCTGCTGCTTTAGATGCTAATACTACAGCTTCTTGTAATACAGCATTTGGAGTTGATGCCTTAACTGCTAACACAACAGGTTGTCAAAACACAGCAATGGGTACAGATACTTTAAAAGCTAATACTACAGCTTGTAGGCAAGTAGCCGTTGGTGCATTTGCATTAGATTCTTCAAATGCAAATTACAATGTTGCTGTAGGAGTAAATGCTTTACACGCAGTTACATCAGGAACAGAAAACACAGCAATAGGATTCCAAGCTGGCGCTTGGGCAACTAATGCTACTACAGGAGATCATAATACTTTTTTAGGTGCTTACACTTCTCCAGCTGCAGCCGATAATGAGAATAGTTTAGTTATTGGAGCGCATTCTCAAATTATTGGAAAAGGAAGTAATACAGGTTTTATTGTAGCTGGTGGTACTGGTGGTATTTATAATGGTGGTAATACTACAACATGGACAACTACATCAGATCAGAGATTAAAGAAAAATATTGTTGATAATAATATAGGTTTAGAAAAAATATCTAAAATACAAGTTAGAAATTTTGAATATAGAAAAGAAGATGAAATAACAGATTTACCTAAAGATCAAGTTATAGAAAAAGAAGGTATTCAACTTGGTGTTATTGCACAAGAAATAGAATTAATTGCACCAGAAATGGTAAAAATAGAATCTACAGGAGTTAAAAGAGTAGATCCTGACAACATCACTTGGTATTTAGTCAATGCAATTAAAGAATTAAAAGCAGAAATAGACGAACTTAAAAAAGGAGCTTAATCAATGCTTGGGATAACCGCAATAGCACAATCACCCATTGCAGCATTAGGCGGAACTAATGCTAATGTAGCCGTAACGGGTATACAATTAACTTCTAGTATAGGCCAACAAATATTACCTAACATTGAGGTAACTCTAGGAGGTCAACAACTAGGGTTTACTATTGGAACATTTTCAGTAAGTGCAGGTGGTAATGTAACTATTATAACTGGTGTTGATCATGCAATAGATACTTCTATTGGAACAGTCACAACTTCTGCAAATGCTAATGTAACTGTTACAGGTTCACAATTAACAGGTAGTCTTGGACAATCTACTATTATTCCAAATTCAATAATCACGGTTACCGGAAACCAGATAACAAGTTCTACTAATTCTGTAACAATTACAGGAAATGCTGTTGTTATTCCAACTGGAATTGAAATAACTTCAAGTGTTGGTATTCCTTTTGTAACTGCATGGGCAGTCGTAGATCCAGGGGTCACTAATACTTGGACTGAAGTAAGTAAAGGGGTGACTAATACTTGGACTGAAGTTGATAAGGCTGCTTAAACAAGGTATAATAGCAAATTATGGCATCAACATATTCATCAGATCTTAAACTTGAACTTATGGCTACGGGTGAAAACTCGGGTACATGGGGAACTAAAACAAATACAAATTTAGAACTTGTTCAACAAGCAATCGCAGGTTATCAATCTATTAGTGTTGCATCTTCTGATGTAGCATTAACAATGGCTAATGCTTCTATTTCTAATGCTAGAAATATGATTTTAAAATTTACTGGAACTTTAGCTGCAAATAGAACTGTTACAATACCAGACTCAATAGAAAAATTTTATATTGTAGTTGATGGTACTACACACGGATCTTTTAGTTTAACTTTTAAAACTGTATCGGGAACTGGCTTTACCTGTTCTCAAGGTAAGAGTCATTTTTGTTATTCAGATGGAACTAACATAAATTTGATATCTGGTATTCAATTAGCTAATAATACATTAGATGCTGTATTAGATAATGGTAATACTTCAAATGGAACTATTAATGTAAGTAATGTTACAGTCACTGCAGCAACTTCAGTTAATACTTTAGCAGCAACTGGAAATATTACAGGTGGCGGAACATTAACTACAGCAGGTAATATTCAAAACACAGCAGGTAATATTGATGCTAATAGCGGAAATGTTATTGATCAAAAAGGTGAAATAAGAATTGTTCCAATAAATACAAAAACAGCATCTTATACTTTACAAGTTTCAGACCACGGTAAATTTATTAATACGGATAGCCAAGTTACAATTCCTCCAAGTGTTTTTTCTGCAGGACAAACTGTAACAATTTATAATGATTCAGGTTCTAATATTACACTCACAAAAGGTAGTGGGGTAACAATGTATTGGTCGCAAAACGGAACTAATGCTAATAGAACTTTAGCTACAAGAGGAATTGCTACAATTCTTTGTGTAGGTAGTAACGAATTTGTAATCACTGGTGGAACATTAAGTTAGGAGATAACCATGACTCATTACTCTTTGTTAATAGGAGCAGGAGGTTGGTTTCCTACAAGTGCTAGTGGAGGAACAGTAACCACGGAAGATATAGGTGGTATTGATTATAAAGTTCACACATTTACATCATCAGGTACACTAGCTGTTTCATCTGCAGGTTCTCAAGCAACTGTTGAAGCTTTTCTTTGGGGAGGTGGTGGAGGTATTGGTGGTTTTACTGATACTAGTGGAGACCCTGGAAGAGGTGGTAGAAATGGTGGTAGTGGTGGTGGAAGTGCTTATGCTAGAAATTTAGCTTTAGCCATTAATGCTGAAGATTTAAATATATGTGTTGGTGGTGCTGGCGGTGCTGGAGTTTTAGGACATGATTCAAATGGTGGTGCTGGTGGTGCTGGAGTAGATATAAGTGGAACAGATTTTTATTTTGGAGCAACAGGAGCTTCTGGATCAGTAGCCTTCTCAGGTGGAGGAGGTGGCGGTGGCGGAGCCTCAGCAATCATAAGAAGTACAACAGGATTAATAGTAGCCTCAGGAGCTGGAGGCGGTGGTGGTAATGAAAGAAAATCAGCTGCAGGTAATGGTGGTGGAGGTAATCTAGACGGAACTAATGGTGCTTTTGGTGGTGGTGGTTCTGCTGGTGCTTCTAGTGATACAAACGGTGCTCAAGGTGGATCAGGACCTCATTCGGTTGCAGGATCTGGTGGTGGTGGTGTAAACGGTGGTGGCGGTGGTTCATCTCCAGGTGGAGATTTTCAAGGTGCTGGTGCTGGAGGTGGTGGTACATCTACTGCCGGTACAGGTTCAGGAACTGCAGTAGTTAACGGTGTAACTCCTTCTGGAAATGCTGCTGGAACTCCAGGAGACGATAGCTACACTTCTTATAATAGTAGTGGAACATATGGAAAAGGCGGTGGTGGTGGAGGAACAACACCTGCTAGTGTTCCTAGTGCAACGGGTGGCTTAGTTGTGGTAAGATACCCAATACAATTCCCAGGATAATTATGGCATTAACTAATGTAAAAATAGCACCCGGATTTAATAAAGCTGATACTCCATCAGGTTCTGAAGGACAATGGATAGATGGTGATTTTGTAAGATTTAGATATGGCCAACCAGAAAAAATAGGTGGTTTTACTGCTATAGGAGCAGAAACAATTTCAGGGCCAACAAGAGCTCAACACACATGGACAGATTTAGAAGGTAGAAGATATGCAGCATTAGGTACATCAAAAGCTTTATATATTTATTATGAAGATAAATTTTATGATGTCACGCCACTTGCAACAGCAATAACTGGAGCAACTCTTACATCTACACAAAATTCAAATACAATTACAGTTACAAAAACAAGTCACGGACTAGATGTTGGAGAGTATATAACTTTTACTTCTGTAACATTACCTGGTGGTGGAGCAACAAGTTTTACTACAGCAAATTTCACAGATTTTACTTTTGAAATTTTAACAGTACCAACAACAAGTACATTTACAATACAAATGAAATCTAATGAAACTGGCACAGGAATGTCAACTGCTGGAAGTGTAACTATTAATCCATATGAAGAAATAGGACCTACAATTCAAACATATGGTTATGGTTGGGGAACAGGTACCTGGAGTAGAGGAACATGGGGATCGGGTACAACTAGTTCTACTATTATTCTAGATCCTGGTACATGGTCGTTAGATAATTTTGGACAACAATTAATTGCAACTATCAAAGATGGTAAAACTTTTGTTTGGAATCCTGGTGTATCTAATCCATTAACAGTTCGTGCAACAGTTATGTCTGGAGCTCCAACAGCTACAAGATTAACTATTGTTTCTGATAGAGATAGACATTTAGTGCATTTAGGAACTGAAACAACTATAGGAGATGCAACTACACAAGATCCCATGTTTATTAGATTTAGTGATCAAGAAAATTATAGTGTATATCAACCATCTTCAGTTAACACTGCAGGTACCTTTAGACTTGATACGGGTAATAAAATCGTAGCCGCTGTTTCTGGTAAAGATTATAATTTAATTCTTACTGATCAAGCAGCTTACACAATGCAATTTGTTGGGCCACCGTTTACTTTTTCTATTAGACAAGTTGGTTCTAACTGTGGGTGTATTGGACAACATGCAGTAGTCTATGCTGATGGTAGGGTTTATTGGATGGGATCTGGAGGAGGATTCTTTGTATTTGATGGTACAGTTAAATTACTTCCATCACTTGTTGAAGATTTTGTATTCACGACTACTGGATCAAATGTAGGTATTAATTATTCATCCAATGAAATTATATATGCATCACACAATTCTTTATTTAATGAAATTGTTTGGTTTTATCCTGCAGGAACACCAGCGGGAAGTCCAGCAACACAAAACAATAGATCAGTAGTTTATAATTATGTAGAGAATAGTTGGTCTACTATGACACTTGCTAGAAGTTCTTATGCAGATGCAAGCACCTATGCCGTTCCTTATGCTACAGAGTATACGTCTTCTAATACACCGACCATTTCTAATTTAAGTGGTGCAACAAGCACCTTTGGTTCATCTTTATATTTTGCACATGAAGTGGGAAGCAATGAAGTTGCACTTAACGGAGGTGTATCAGCTATACCAGCTTACATTCAATCTGGAGATTTTGATTTACCTACTGACGGAGACGGTGAATATCTTTTAAGAGTAAGTAGGTTTTTACCAGATTTTAAAAATTTACAAGGTAACGCAATTGTAACTATTTTTCTTAAAAATTTTCCTGTTGATGCAGGCACAGGTTCACAATTAGGACCTTTTACTATAAGCTCTAGTACACAAAAAATAGATACAAGAGCTAGAGGTAGACTTGCTAATATAAAAATTCAAAATACTGCTATTAATGAAACTTGGAGATTTGGTACATTTAGAGCAGATGTTAACGTAGACGGGAGAAGGTAATGCCAGCAGGAATGCATGAAGGGATGAAATCCTCAAAAGTATCTGGATCTGCACCGAAAGGTGGTGGAGCAGATATGTCAACTGTAAGAGACAGTAAAGGTCAAAGAAATGAAAATCTTGCCATAAGAGCGAATAATGCTCAAACATTAAGTGGTATTGAAAATTTGGTTAGACAACAAAATGCTGATAAGCGAGAAGAAAAATTTGAAGTATTTAGAGCAAAGCCTTATTCAACACAAATGGCAAAATTTCCTGGTATAACGGGTTTAGTTTTAAATATGTTACAAGGACCATTAAAAGCAAACTCGGTTTATAATAGAGATTTTTTTATGAATAGAGTTGCTCCTTATCAAAATATTGACTTTGCATCTTTAAATCCAACACAACAAGAACAAATGTATAAAGATTATATGGCACAAAGATTGTCAGGACAAACAGATGCAATGGGAAGACCTATAAATAATTTTGGTAATGATGGTGGTGGAGGCATAGCTGAAATACCACAAGAACCTTTAATACAACCTGTAGATAACACTGGAATAAATCAGTTAAATCCTTATGTTAAAGGGGGAGAGTTTATTTACGGAATACCAACAGGAGTTTAACATGGCAAAAATAAATGTTTATATACCAGAACCACAACCTGAATATAGTCCTGAAAATTTTAGACAAATTAACCAAGGTCTTGCAACAATTGAAAACCAACTTAATACTTCTTTTCAACAAGACTTGAAAAACGAACAAGATTCCTTTAATTATTTTATGCAATGACAATTAGATATAAAAGCTCAACATTTGATTTAACAGACACTAATGTAACTAGTGTTCTAACTTGCCCTGCAGATGCAACTATCATTATAAAATCTCTACAAGCTAATCATAAGACTGCATCCAATGTAGATGTAGATGTTTTTTTACACAAGTCTGGAGGTTCCGCTGTAGAAATAAGTCATTCACAATTAAATAAAAATTTTGTAAACATGATTACTTCTAGTTTAAATATGGAAGCAAATGATATTTTAAAAATTCAAGCAGGTTCTGCAAATACAATTACCGGTGCAATTAGTTATGCACTAATAGACCGATCACAGGAAAATGGCTAGAAAATTTAAAGATTTTGTAGAAAGAGATAAACCTAGAAAAAGGCCAAGAAGGCACGTAAAAAACCCAAACAAGAAAAAAAAGTTGCAACACAATAAAAAATATAATAGACAAGGGCGTAGACAAAAATGAGTGATCCTATTAAAATACCCGCTGAAGCGAAAGAAATTATTAAACACAAAAGAACGGGAAAAGTATATGATAGTAAAAATCATTTTGATTCTGATGTTGCTGATCCCAACACTGACACTACTGTGGATGATTTTAGACAAGACCTCGAAATAACTGTAACAAAGGTAACATTAGGCGCACAAACAAAAAAATAATGGAACCTCGAGGCGCAACCGAAATCCAAATGGAGATGCTGCAAAAATATGTAGCAAAAGATATCTTAGATCAATTTCAAATTTGTACATCCATACCAGGTAAAGTTCCTTTAGATCCTAATAAAATAAACATTCTGTGGCAAAAAAATTCTTGGGATCAACCTAACCTACAAAAATTTTTTACTAACAAAGAAAGACATAAAGAATATGATTGGTATATTTTTAACAGTCATTGGAATTATGAAAAATTTAGAATGATGTTTGATATACCAACAGAAAAATCAATTGTAATTAAAAATGGTATAGCTAATTTTTCAAAAAGAAAAGTATATAAAAAAGGTACACCAATTAAGATTATACATCACTGCACTCCTTGGAGAGGCTTAAATGTATTACTGCGTGCTATGCAAGATGTTGAAAACCCTAATGTTACCCTAGATGTTTACAGCTCAACAAAAATTTATGGCTCTGAGTTTGAAGAAGAAAGTGATCAAGATTTTGTACCATTATACGAACAAGCTAAAAAATTAACAAACGTCAATTATATTGGATACAAACCTAACGAATATATATTAGAACACATGAATGAATATGATATGTTTGTTTATCCTAGCATCTTTGAAGAAACATCTTGTGCATCTGCACTTGAAGCTTTAGCAGCAGGAGTTCATGTAATTACTAATAACTTTGGTGCATTGTATGAAACTTGTGCTGAATGGCCTGTGTACATTAACTATTCTACAAATTATGAACAAATGGCTAAAGATACTGCAGCAGCAATTGACGTTGCTTCATCTTATTTACATGAAACATTTATACAAGATCATTTGGAAGAACAACAAAAGTTTTATAAAAGATTTTATAATTGGGAAAAAAAAGGAATGGAATGGACTAATTTTTTGAAAGGAGTTATCAATGAAAGAAACAATAAATGAAGATACTTACCAAACACTAAAAGAAGCAAAAGTGATAGATCCTTATGAAAAAGCTACTATGCCAATGTGGAAAACGGACACCGGACAAACAACACCTAAGACGACTTTATTTGTTGCAACTCCTGTACATAGTGAGTGTTCAATACACTACACACAAGCATTACTAGAATTACAACAATTATGTTTTAAAAATAAAATAAAAATTACATTTCAATTATTAAAATCTTCTTTAATTACTCAAGGTAGAAATTTATGTGTTTCTGGTTTTTTAGAAACAAATTATAGTCATATGCTATTTGTTGATTCAGACATTTATTTTAATCCAAAAAGTATTATTGAAATGATTAAAAAAGATAAAGAAATTATTTCAATTCCTTATCCTCTTAAAACTATTATGTGGGACAAAGCTATGGAAAGAATTAAAAATGATCGTATAAAAAATGTAGCTGATTTAAAAAAAGCTTTTAACACTTATCCAATGAGAGTAAAAAATTACAAAGATATTACTTTAGACAATGGAGTTATAAAAGTTACACATAGTCCAACAGGCTGTATGCTTATTAAGAGAAGTGTTTTTGATAAAATGATAGAAAAATATCCAGATAAGGCAATTGTGCAGAAGACCGTCATTAATGGAGAGTACGTAAACAAACCTCACATGTGGAATTTTTTTGATTGTTTACATGACCCAGAGACTAAAACTTACTTAGGCGAAGACTTTTCTTTTTGTAAACTTTGGAAAGATATAGGGGGAGAATGTTACGCATATGTAAATGACTCCATTATACATGTAGGAGAACACCAGTATGAAGGTTCGTTTCTAGACGAGTTGAAACCTGCCTAGTAAAATGGTATTATTTTAACTTTAAGATCTTAAAAGGAGAATATATTTATATGCCACATCCACTAGCAATTGCTGCTGCATTATATGGCGGATATCAAGGATACAAAGGAGCTAAACGATCAGGAGCTTCTGGATTAGGAAGACTTTTTGGAGCTGCCGCAGGAGCTTACGGTGGTTACAATTTAGCAGGAATGTTACCTAGTGTATCAGCATCAGCACCTGCCATGTTAGCACAAAATGCTACTACAGGAACTATAGCAGCTAACTCACCTTTTGCAGCAGGTCAAATTGGTGCTGCAACAACAAGTGCAGAATTAGCTAAACAAGCAGCTTTAAATGAAACTACAAAACAATTTGGTTTAGAAGAATTAAAACAAATGATGTTGATGAATAAAGAGGGTACTGAATTTAGTCCTTATAAAATTTCTGCATTAGTCGGTGCAGGTGCATATGGTCTAGGTGCTTTTGATCCACAACCGACAGACATATATACACCAGGATATAACATGGGTTACTTAGATCTTAAAAATGAAAGACCTGGCTATACATACATAGACCCGGACACCGGACAAGAAAAAGCATATGAAAAAATTTATTCACCTGAAGAAGGTGGTCTAGGCGATCCTAGAATGGGCCCTTATCAAATGAATGTAAGAAGATTAAGAATTGGTGGAATTGCTTCTGTTAAAAAATTTAACGAAGGTGGTATTAACTATCTTCCATCAAAAGTTTCACATGACGAAAACGATGCTAATAACTACGTAAGAGCATCAGGTTATGTTGCAGACGGAGAAGGCGTAGGAGATAAAGACGAGGATACAATGTTAGCTCAATTAGCAGACGGAGAGTTTGTAACAAGAGCAGATGGAGTATTAGGTGCTGGAATCATAGCTGGAGCAAATCCAAATAGCATGAAAGATATGAGAGAAAAAGGTGCCGAATATTTCTATGAACAACAAAAAAGATACAAACGTGTATTTGATTTATTAAAGGATAGAAATGGCAACAGCGAACAAAAAACAAATTAAACCTTTAGTAAGTATTCTTCCTTTAGAACCAAAGGATATAGAAAGATTTTGGCCTTTAGCTGAGTTTATGGTGGCAGAAGCTTTAGCTTTTTCTGGTAAATATGCAGACTCTGCTTGGATTATGGAAGAATTAAAAAAAGACATGATGCAGTGTTGGATTATGTTTGGTTCAGATGAATCTGAAGAAAATAAAGTATTTGGTATTTGTGTTGGAAGAATTGGTATAATGCCTAATTACAATCAATATGAAATTGTAATATGCACAGGTAAAAGAAGAGAACTGTGGGAAGATAATTTAATAAAAGCAGTCACAGATTTTGCATTAGTAAATAAATGCAAAAGAATGAGTATAATGGCCAGACCTGGTTGGGAAAAAGTGTCCAAAAAATGGGGATGGAAAAAGAAACACGTACAACTAGAGAAATGGATAGGATAAATATATGAGTTTTTTCGGAGGAGGAGGAGGTGGAGGATCACAACCAGCAGCACCATCTTCACAAACACAATTTGTAAGAGAAGCACCAGGTATAGAAGAACGAAAAATTGAGTTGATGGACATTGCGAGACAAGTCGCGCAAAAACCTATTAATCTTCCTGATTATCAAATAGCTGGATTAGGTTCTTTAGAACAGCAAGGTATCAATGCTGCACAAACAACAGGAGTTGGTGCAGGATCAGTTGGTCAAGGTATATCTACTATTCAAGGAGCAGCAGCTCCAGTAGGTGCTCAACAAATTTCACAATACTTAAATCCATACCAACAATATGTAACAAATGAAATTGGTAGACAAGGCCAAATGATGCAAAATCAATTAGGTTCTCAAGCAGTTAGTGCTGGAGCTTTTGGTGGAGGCAGAGAAGGTGTTCAACAAGCTGAACTACAAGGAAGAATTTTATCTAACATGGGTCAAGCACAAGCTCAAGGTTTTAACACAGCTTTAAGTGCTGCACAGAATCAACAAAGAGTTGGTCTAGCAGCAGGTCAACAACTTGGACAAATGGGTGCTTTACAACAACAAATGGCTCAAGGAGATATCCAACAACTGATGGCTGCAGGTGGTGTGCAAAGACAATTAGCACAGCAGGTATTAGATGCACAAAGACAATCAACTTTACAACAACAATATGAACCTTACCAAAGAGCTGAGTTTTTATCTAACTTATATGCTGCAGGTCCTAAATCTTCTTCACAACTTACAATGGGAAGTGCTCCAACACAAAGTCCACTAGCCCAAGCTGTAGGTACTGGTATAGGAGCGTTTACAGCATTTCAAGGAATGAAACAAGCCGGACAATCAAATTAGGAGGTTTGATGTCATTAAATAAAGTTTTAAACAGACCTATGTTTCGTAAAGAGGCTCTTAGAAGAGGTGTGTTAAAAACTATTAATGCCAACACAGGTGTCATGGTAGGACAACCGTACACTGGAGCACCAGTTCCAGCTTTAAGAAAACCACCAACATTTATGGAAAGAATGTCTGTAAGTGGTCCAAGTAAATTTGCAAAAGGAATATTTAGTATTCCTGGAATAGGTGGATATTATGCTGGAGATAAAGTTGGACAAGCTTTAGGTATTGAAAGTGAAGTAGGACGAATGCCTTTTGGTTTAGCTGGAGGTTATTTAGCAACTAAAGCAATGCCTGCATTAGCAAGTGCACCTGCTTTAACTTCTGCAGCTCTTTTAGCAGGTCCAGCATATCTCGGGTATGCAGGCAAAAAAGAATATGACAGAATTCAAAAAATGAGTCCAAAAGAACGAGCATCTCACATGGCAAAAGCTCAGCAATTTGGATTAGAAGGTTATTTAACTGATGAAGATTTTAATACACAGTTTGGTAAAGTTAGACCAAAAACTATAGAAGAAAAAGTTGCAACAGATAGAAAAATTATAAAAGGTAAACCTGGTTCTGGAAGACCAAGTTTTAATCAATCAAAAACATTAAGAGCTGAAGGTGATGAATTATTACAAAATGCTAACGAAGAAGATGTAGCAAACTTAAATGAGATACAATCTAAATCTTTAGGAAATATTGGTCCTGTACCACCGGGAGAAGAGGGAGCTACTCCAACTGTAACAGAAAAAGAAACTGTAACAACGGATACCGAAAAAGGTAAAGGTAAAGATGATTTATCTGACGCTATTACTGGCGTGGATAATAAAGATTTTAAAACACCAGATGGAGAGGATATAACAAATAATTTAATAGGTAGAGCTAGAGAAATTTCAAAAGAATTAAGAGCAGGTCAATCCTCACAAGCTAGTTTAGTTTTTTTAGCTAATTTAGCTTCTGGTCTTTTATCAGGAACAACTACAAGAAGGGGTTTAGGAGGAGCTTTGGAAGTTTTTGGTAGAGCTTTAGGACCAGCAGTAAATAATTATGCAACATTAAAACTTAAAGAAAACGAGTTAGAAAATAATTTTATGCAAAGTGCGTTAGAAATTGCGTCAGATGAAATAGAAAGAAAAAATCAAGTTTATGACCCACCGGAAGGTACTGCTGGTGTAGTTCAAATTTTACAAAATGGAAGCCCTGTAAACTTAACAGCAATACGTTTAAAAGATGGTACTGTAAGAGCAGCAATTCCAGGACAAACCGAGAATGGAAGAAACGTTTATACTACTCTAGCACCAGGATCTTATGTTAGGTTTGAATCAAGCGATAAGCTGGCAAAACCTCAAATAGATTTATTAAGAGAATTAGATGCAAAATATAGAGCTTATGCATTAGGTCAAAAAACAATTAAGATTTTAGAAGACTTTAGAGCAGAGGGTAAAACAGGAGCTGGTCCAATTGGTAGATTTAATTTGTTCAAACAAAGATTTGGAAGTGCATTTAAAGATGTATTAGGAAGAGATGTTTACGATGATATGGAAAGTGCTCAAAGAAGATTAGAAAAAGAAAAAAATAAAGCCATTTCAGATTTAATGGTTTCAGAAGATTTAAGTAGAGAAAAAGCCGAAGAATTATTACAAAGTCAATTAGGAGGTGCCGCAGATCAAAGTAAGATTATGAAGCTTATTAAAGATGCTACTGGTGAAGAAGATAAACAAAAACTTTCCCAACTTGCAATTAACGAAACTGTTATGGTCTATGCATTAGCTAACTCTTTAAAATCTAAAGATCGTTTAACTGAAAAAGATATTAAGATGGCTAAACAACTAGTCAATATTTTCCCGTTATTAAGAGGTCAAGCGGATGTAATTAGAGATTTAAGATCTGTAAATAATACTATTTTAGGAGACATTGATTCTCTTCAAAGTAATTGGGTAAACGGTTTATTAGGTGAAACAGCAACTATAAATCTTTACAGAAGACAATATGGTTTTGCAGAGGGTACTGATAATGACTTACCACCTGAATTAGCTGATATTTATCAAGGAAAAACAGATGAAGATATAGCTGGAAGTATAACTTTAAATTAATTATGGCAACTTTAAACGAAATACAAAAAAGGTTAGATGATAAAACATTAGACCCTAGATCTTTATCTTCTAATGATAGAAGAGCTATTGATGAATTAATAAAGAGAGGTGCTCTTAAAGGTCCTTCTATGGCTGAATTAGGTGACATGAGAGATGACGCAGGAAGAGATGTATCACTAATTGAAGAAACTGCTAAAAATCCTATAGGTGTAAAGCTTGAACAAGAAGGAAGTATTTTGAAAGGAAGATCAGAAGCAATACTAGCTGGAGATTTAATTGGTTCAATCACACCTTATGTAATGGATAGAAAAAAAATATTTAGCGCAGCAAAATCTAAAGTTGCTGGAGATAAAAATACAGGTTTATTTCCAAGAAAAGGAAATTATTTTAAAACAGTTGGAGACAATATGGCAAGAGTTCTTCCAGGTAGATTTAAATTACTTGGTGGCACTATGAGAGCTTTAGGAAACCTTTTAGATAAGGCTCCTATTGTTGGAAGATTAGGTCAGAGTCAATTAGTAAGAACAGAAGTAAAATCAGTTTTAGGAGGCACAGCTGGAGCTGCCGCAGGTTCAGTTGGTTACGATGCTTTAAATGAAACAGCAGGTGTTGCTATTATGGATGCTATAGCATCTGATATGCAAAACATGAGCCCTAAAGAAGTTAATACAGATATGATGGCCAATGCTGCAGACGCGGCTTTTACTGCTTTTGCTTGGAACGCAGGGGCTGCAACTTTAACACCGTTTGTTACAAAAGGATTAGGTAAGGTAGCTAGAGCAACAATTGGTGCTAAATCGAAAGACGCTAAAGAATTAGTTAACATTGCTAGAGATAAAGGTTTACCTATCCCAATGGTGATGACTGCGCAAGAAGGTGTTGGTTTATTTGGTGGTTTTGCAAACAAGTTTTTTAAAGTTCTTGGTATCATGCCATTTATAAATGGTATTGGTAAAGAAGCATTACAAGGGGCAGAACAAGCAGCAGGTAAAAATTATTTAAACACATCGGTTTTAAATTACGGACCTTTGGTCAAAACAGGAATTCTTTCAGCATCAATATATAAACAAGCAGAACAAGCTTTCATACAAAATAGTCATTTAATAAATGCATCTTATAAGGGTTTTGAAACACTAGCTGATACTATTGGAAATCCAAAAGTAATTCCAACTGCTTTCATAAAAAAAGCAGCAGCAGAACAAGTTGATGCAATGGCTATGAATTTTCCAGGTTTAAAAGCCTATGCACAAGATAAATTAGGTACCGTAGATCCAAAAGAAATACAAAAATTATTAGGTCAAGGAGATCCTTTAGCTCAATTCTACAGATACATGAATCAAGTAGATGATTTTATTACACCTCGAGAATACAAAGGTGTAACTGAAGCAATGAACAGAGCATTGAGTACAACTCAATATCAAAATATCAGAGCTAATGTATGGTCATTGAGAGAAGCTCTTGAAAATGATTTAAATTCGTTTGGTGCAAACATATCTAAAGAAACTTTTTTAAAAGACGACACAATAAAAGCTGCTTATGAAACATTGTCTAAAACAAATAAAGCTGCAGCAGATGCAGATATGGCTTTAAAAGTAAGTAAGTCAGAAGATTTAAAAGATCAATTATATAATGCAAACGATGTATTCTCTACTTTAATGAATTTTTATCAAAACAAAGGTGTGCCTAGTTTAATAAAACAATTTAATAAAAATACTTTTACTAACAAAGCTTTAGCAGGAATAAGAGGAATTGAAAAAGGAACTTCACAGGAATTTTTTGAAAGACTTACAAACAATGTATTTAAATTTGGAGATCCAAAAGCTATAGAACAATTTCAACAATTATTAGGAGCTAAAGGAATTATTTCTGAAAAAACTGGTAAATCAATTGGTGTTCCTTTTAAAGGAGGTCAAGCTCTTTACCAAGCGACAAAAGCGAGATTTATGTGGAATCAATTTATAGATGCTTTTGAAAGCACCAGAGGTGCAGAAGGTCAAGCACTATTAGCAAGAATAGCAGATGACGCAAAAGTTGCTACAGGAATAAATGGAACTGTTGATGTAATGCAATCAATGTCAAACGTTGCAAAACAATCTGGAGAAGAAATACTAGACTTTAATATTGAGAAAGTAAAATTAGGAAACGGAATTTTTGATGCACAAAAATTAAAATTTAGTCCTAAAGATACTTCAGGTTTTCAAATAGATAGATTTTTAAGAAATCTTGGTTTAGGCACAGGAGATCTAAGAAGAGAGGCCTTTACTGAAATGATGGGTGGATTAAACAAAACATTAGAGTTTGATAAATTTATTACATACATGAAAGCGGTATCAAATACCCCTATCGCAGACACATCTACTTTTATGCAAAGAAGATTACAATTAGGTGGTTTAAATTCATTTACAGGAGCTTTGGTTCTTGGAGGTTCTGCAGCTGTTAATCCATTAGCACCAGCACTATTTATTT